>ENA-USYP01000274-USYP01000274.1-human-gut-metagenome-genome-assembly--contig:-NODE-274-length-53047-cov-8.404002_pt1 | contig 53047 bp, 35 predicted proteins | sample MGYA00250065_ERZ773512 | MGnify/ENA primary metagenome ERZ773512 (study PRJEB29103, sample SAMN06112003) | human gut metagenome | biome: human gut; feature: ankylosing spondylitis patient; material... | reverse complement strand
CGAATGTTTTTCACTTTCCGTTCTTTGTCATAGCCGATAATCATGGAAACTTCCGCATTCTCTCCCGTGTAGGAGATATTCTTAAACAAAATGTCTTCAATGCCTCTACCAGGGGCTGTACAGTACTTCTCGTTAAAGAAAATGCGTAGATTAACCAGTTGCCCTTGTCTGAAATCCTCAATCCGGATGTTCTCAAAACGAACGTTACGGATCAGGTTGTTGTCTCCCGCATTGATGGCGAGGCAGCCTTGATAATCCAGTTGTTTCTCTTTGTGATCCAGAATATCTATATTGATATAATTCAGGTTTTCCAGAACTTCAGGATTTTTTGTGTTTCCATGAATACCGATGAATATGGGGTGTGCCACGTCCGCCCAAAGGGTGGAGTTCTGCATAGTGATATTCTTGCAGCCACCGGTGAAACCCATACGTGTGCCGTAAACTGTGGTGCAATCGTCGGAATTACGGCAGAATACACCATCGTACAGTACATTGTTGCTGGCGCAGACATTCAGTCCGTCTCCCCAACCGTAGGAACTGATGACTTTTATATTTCGTATCGTCACGCTGTCTGAGCCTCCGGTGGGACACTGGGTACTGATTACGCCTTCTATCGTTACATTCTTGGAATTGACGATGCGGAGTCCGGCCCAGCGGTCAGGAATCACGATTCCTCTTCCCAATATTTTCACATCCTGTGCATTGACTACTTGGATAAGGCCTTTCACTACTGCCCCTCCTGCTACATAGACAGTCTTTCCGGATGGTACATTTAGCGTGTCACCCGGGAAAGTATGTATGCCCGGGCCGAAATAGATCAGATTTTTATCTTTTATTTTCTTAGGTTTATTCTCATCTATCGGATTGGCAAACAGATGGAGATTATGGAAAATATCTCCATTCACTTCTACCGACAAGTTACGCGGACGATCCAGTTTGAAGGTCATGGTGCTGCCGGATATGGAAGGAGTGATTTTGTAAGAGAGTGGACGAACGCGCCCTGTCTGAATAGTGCCATGGTTGAAGGTTACCGATACTTCCACTTCGCCGGAGAAGTCGAAATAGCTCATGGAGGCTTTTTCTACCTGATGTTCAGTACCACGCACTTCATCTACTTTAACCATGTAGGTATCTACCGGTTTCCAGTCTTTTCCTGTTTCCCTTACCTGGATGGTGAAGTCGTTCATGAGTTCGGCTCCTTCCGGTGCAGGATAGGTTACTAATTGGTTCTGAGAATTTGCATTGTGGGTGGTACCCAACAGGATGCTTGTAATAATTATAAATCTGCTTAGTTTCATTTTTATGGTATTATGTTTTGGTTATTCAAAGATACGAATGATGAGGGGAATACACTCAATAATATGATGTTTTACGGGTAATAAAAAGGGCACTTCTGCCGAAGAGCCCTTTTTATCGTCAATTTATTAGTAGTTTTTTAGATTTATTTATTTTTCTGTCCAAGCATTTACAGACGTTAGCAGAATCATATAATGTTTCTTCTTCGCATCTGTACCTGCAGGACGATAATCAGTTTTTTGACCGAATCCGGTGAATTTTACCATTTCAGTGCCATTCAGCTTCTCTACTTTGGTAGCATCTTCCGGACGATCTACAATAAAGACGTGCATTTCAAGATTGTACTTAGCTATTGTATCAGGATGTTCGTACTCGGTAAGTACATAGTATTGACCATCGTGACTGACAACAGCTTTGCTGTCTTTTACTTCAATGAAGTCGCGTGAATCGACATTGGGAGTACCCACTTCATCTTCGCAAGCAGTGAAAGCCATCACAAGCAGTAACATGCCAAAGATATATTTCAGATTTTTCATTGTCTTTTCTTTTTTATCGTTAGTAGAAATTATTCAAATGCTCTTTATCCTGATCACCATCCCGGGTTTTGCTTTAGCTGTGGGTTAAGGCGTATCTGAGACAAAGGTACAGCTGATAAGTAGTCGCGTTGGCTGAAGAGCAGGTTCGCTGCCAAGGTTGCGATGGGGCGGCCGTAATCTGGATCATTAACATCTCTGTCTTCGAAAATTCCATAAGTGGTCGGATAGGTTTCCAAATCACAACAAGGCTGGCCAAAGTAACGGTTATCGTTAGCAGTATACTTCGTATAAGCTGTTCCTAAAAGATGTCGGCCCAGTTTCTGTCCGCGTAGATTGATGTGGGCAATACCCCAACGGCGCAAGTCATCCATACGGAAACCTTCGGCAAAGAGTTCACAAGCACGTTCACGACGGATCTCATCAAGCATGGTCATTTTTTTACAGATGGTGCGACCGGTAGTGTGATCAAAATAGCCGGCATCCCATACATTAGCAATCAGAGCATTGGTCAGAGGAGCTATGTGGGCCCGAGCACGGTTTTTGTTAATGGAGAAGTTAAGATCTTCATCAGAGATATTACCGCCGTTCAGTTCGCAGGTGGCTTCAGCATAAATCAGATGTACTTCTGCCAAGCGAATCAATGGATAGTCGGCAGATTCTGTTTTTTCGGGGCGACCAGCACCTTCGGGTAAATACTTACGACATCCGTATCCGTTGTGTGTACCACCGGTAAATACAGGCCGGGTTATCAAACAAACGCTGTTGTACGCAGGATCGGTCGGATCATATACATCGTTATTCTTCGGGAAAACTGGATCAGGATAAGGTTTTCCTAATACTGTACACTGACGATTGTCCAAATCGCGACTACTCCACGTAACCCGGTCAGGCATGAATGTACAGCCTATAAAACGGAAATCACGGTTACGAAATTCACTCGCAAACTCATCATATCCCTGAAAGTCGGGATTGTTTTGTGCATCAGCCATATTGCCTGTGCGGCTGATACGGATAGGAAGGCCGTTACTACAAAGGAACATTTCACCAAAATAGGCACTGATGCTTGCAGCTTGCCAGGTTATTACTGTATGAGTCAGGTTAACACCTCCGCGCTTCAAATCATAATCATACTTATTGTAGAAAATGAATTCTTTATTGGTAGCCTTACTTGCACCTTTGAAATTGGAGATGTTTCCTCCTTTATCATCAATGTTGAACAGGTAGTAATAACTGAGTGAATCACATTCATTCCATAATTCAAAAGTACCGCGTTCAGCTTCTTCGATAACATCCTTTGAATATTTCTGGGCATCTGCAAACATATCGTTGATAGAGGGATAACCTTCAGGTTTGAAGGAGCCTGCACCTGTTTCAACACCATCACCATCCAAATTATAGCCTATGCTCGGAACATACTTTTCCCAAGTAGCTTCAAATAGCAATACTCTGGCTAGGAAAGATTTAGCAGCTTCTTGGCTTACCTTTCCTTTAGAATCGTTGCTGATGTTTTTCTCTTCTGTCAGTAAGGAAATAGCTTTCTTTAAATCGGAAACAATAAAATTGACTACTTCATAGCGACTGTTGCGAGGAGCATAGAGGATATCTTCGCCTATATCCACTCGATGATCTACAATAGGTACACCACCGAATTTCTTTAATAGGTTAAAGTAATGCCATGCACGGAAAAAATATGCAGTGCCTACCGAATGTGCTATGGCTTTTTGATCACCAAATTGCTCTGCCTTTTCCAAGAGGATGCAACAAGTACGGATGTCGCCGAATCCCCAACTTCCATCACTGTCAGGTGCTGATCCGCCACCGTTGCTTCCCAAACCCGAGAGATCTGTACCTCCGTCCAGGCGGTCTTTATAATTGTTCCAGCCGGGCAGAACATAAAGCGCATTGGCTGCTTGTTCAAACTGCTCCGGAGTCTTAAAAGTAATGGCTTCCGTACCTTGAGACAATGGTTCTTTATCCAAAAAATCACTGCATGATGGCAATGAAAAAGTCATAGTCACTGCCAAAGCCAAGGATATTTTATTCATTATAGTTTTCATATGTTTATAGTCTAAAAAATTATATAATGCTTAGAATGTAACATCAACACCAAAAGTAAGCAGGCGGCTGAATGGGAAACCATTGTTGGAGGCTTCACCACGTTCCGGGTCGTAACCATCGTTGATGCTGGTCCACTCCCAAAGATCATCTCCTGAGAAGTAGAATCTCAGTTTATTGATACCTGCCTTGGCAGTCCATTGTTTGGGGAGGGTATATCCCACTACCAACGATTTCAGGCGAATATAACGGCTCTTCTGCAGACTGGCATCTACATTGTTATAATTGAATTGGTTAAATCCATTATTACGTGATAAAATTGGATATTCTGCATCTGTATTGTTGGGTGCCCATGTTTTACCGAGGTAGTTTTTATTTTGTCTCACATAATTCACGACGAAAGGAGCATATACACTTCCCGTTCTCAGTAATACTTGTTTGCCTACACCTTGGAAGAAAGCGGAGAAGTCGATACCTTTCCATGCCAATTTAGCTCTGATACCGAAATTTAAGCGAGGAGCTGCATCACCGGCATAATAAAGGTCATATCGTGTAATGGCACCATCACCGTCGCGGTCTACAAAACGGCGTGCACCCGGACGAAGTCTTCCTGTACCCTTTACATCCGGTTTAGGAAGAATGTTGTCCGCCTTAGGACCTGTGTGGTCTGCATTCCAGTAATACATTTCATAGAATGCGTCTACTTCTTCCTGTGTTTGGAAAAGTCCATCGGTTTGGTAAACATAAATAGAATTAATTGGTCGGTCAATCAAACGATTTTTTGAACCATTATAACCTGCTACAGGAATATTCGTGTTATTTTCCAATCGGAGTACTTTTGTTGAAGCATCCGAAAGTGAAGCACTGATACCATATTTGAAATCACCCGCTTGATCGTCCCAACTTGCTGAAAGTTCCCAGCCTTTGGTACGAAGTTTTCCTGAGTTGGTATTAGGTGCGCCTGCACCCAATACAGCAGGGTATGTAATCCCAATGAACATGTTGTCATTGGTACGTGAGAAGTAGTCAAATGATCCTTTCAAACGATTATCAAGGAAAGCAATATCTACTCCGATATTGTGGCTGATAAGTGTTTCCCATGTACGGTTGTCTGAACGAATACCATCTACCCACATAGAAGGATGTGCTGTAGCATCTCCCTTACCGAAGTAAGTAGTACCAGTCTTAATGACTGCAAAACGTTCGTAATCTCCAATACCAGTGATGCTACCTGTTTTACCGTAGTTGTAACGTACTTTCAGATCACTTAACCAAGTGAAATCTTTCATGAAATTTTCGCTTGAGATACGCCAATAACCGGATGCGGAATAGAAATTTTTCCAACGTTGCGATGTAGAGAGTTTGGATGAACCATCACGACGCCCTAGTAGTTCAATAGAGTATTTGTTATCATAGGCGTAGTTTAAGCGACCCAAGTAAGAAACGAAGCCCCAGGAACTTTGTCCACCACCAGCACCATTGTTATCGCCACCGGTCCATACTTCAAGGTCTGACAAATCGGAATCGGGATACATGGCGCCTTTATTGCGTGATGCGCTTACTGCCTTGTAGTGTTCCTGCTCGGCCGTCATACCCAACATGGCAGACACATAATGTACACCGGCAAATGTATTCTCGTAGTTTACCTGAGTTCCCAATGTAATGTTCTCCCACTTTTTCATTTCCTCTTTTAATGAACCGGGAGCTTGTAGAGTACCCATTACTCTGTTTCCTGACCAGTCATAAAATGAAATGGGACGCTTCACCTCTTGATATTCACGTCTTGCCAGTTTATAGTTTCCATTGGCTGATACTTGCAGACCCTTCACCCATTTGTTTAGGTCCAGAATAGCTTTGGCATTACCACGGAAAGTGGTGAAATCATTATGGTTCTGTCCTCCCTGGGTTATTTGTCCTATAGGGTTACGTCTTCCGTCAAATACATCCAGAATCTTTCCATCTTCGCTGTATATGGGCCAGAACCACTGATCTTGCCACCCTAATCCTACACCGGTGGAGGGGGTTGTGACATCTTGCTTTTCATAGGACATGCCCATTTCAAACTTTAGGTAGTCATAGGCTTTGTAATCCATATTTAAACGACCACCGTATTTTTTTTGTCCATCTTCGGCAATCTTCAAATGCGATTGTTCGTCTGAGTAGTTGAAAGAGGCGTAGTAACCGAACTTGTCATCAGCACCTGAAATCGTTATGGCATGCTTTTGTGAAGTAGCTTGTCCATATAAGTAGTCTTCCATGTAGTGATAGGGGTCCCAGCGTTCCAAAAAATCTCCATTGTTCACTGTTAATATATCCCCATTACGTAGAGCATCAAACAGGTTGCTACCTCTGTATACGATAGGCCGGTGTCCGTCTACGGCTACACCACCATTATCATTATTGTTGAATATCCACCAGTTAATGTTCTGATAGAGTTGACGCGGATCGCTATATTCCGGATGATCGGCAGCTACATCCCAATATTGTGCTTCGAAGAACATGTCGAGCCACTCGAAGTTATTGGTATAGGGTGTTTGGATACCAGTAATCGTACGGCTTACAGCACCGCTGTATGATATTTGCGCTTTTCCCTGCTTACCACGTTTGGTGGTGACTAATACCACACCGGCAGCTGAACGAGCACCATAGATGGCTGCCGAGGCATCCTTCAATACGGAAACATTTTCAATATCGTTCGGGTTCATGGCATTCAATTCATCCAAAGAACCGGATATCCCATCAATAATAACCAGAGGATTGCCGTCACCATTGATAGAGATATCACCGCGAATCTTCATGGAAGCTCCTTCACTGCCGGGGCGGGAAGAGCCACGAAGAACGGTTAGTCCCGGTACCTCGCCCTGCAGAGCGGTAGTGGGATTGGTGATACCTTTGTTTTCAAAAACATCTTCACCACGTACCTGGCTGATAGCACTGGTCAGTGAAGCCTTTTTTTGCGCACCATAGCCTACGACTACCACCTCGTCTAACAATTCACTGTCCTCTTGTAATATCACTCTGATATTTGTTTGCTCTCTGATCGCTATTTCTTGTGTACGATAGCCAATAAATGAGATAACCAACGTATTCTTAGCATTGACAACAGTAAAGTGTCCGTCCAAATTGGTGATTACACCATTTGTTGTACCTTTTACTATAACGTTCGCACCAATAACAGGCTCTCCAGCCTTGTCAACTACCGTACCTTTAACGGTTCTGCCATTTTGCTGCACTTCCAGTACGACATCCGTACCTCCAGCCGCGTAAACGGTATAGATCGGAGAAAAGGTTGCTGCACACAAGGTTGCTGCCAATAATATTTTTTTTCTCATATTATGAATATTAATATTTTGATATTAGATTTACTTTTCAGGACCGTAAACATTGACTTCTGAAATCATCACAAAACTAGATGAACCTTGATCGCTTGCGGCAAAAGAGACTTTGATGTAACGTGCTTTCATTGTATTCAAGCAGGGGAACATCTGGTAATTGTCTGTATTCGGATCGAACGGGGAATGCCCTTGGTTCTGCCATATCCAACTGTCAGGATTGTTCTTGTCTACTGCATCCGCGTTAGCGCAGAGAGCAAAAGATTGTCCTTTATGGGTGCCATTGTTTTTAGTGCGGCGTCTGATATCAATGGCACTTACCTCGACGTCTTTACCTAAATCGAGAATAAAGAAGTGTGGATAAGCTGAAGCTTGCTTCCAGGCTGTGTGCCAGAAAGTACCTTCATTGTCATCAATCATAGCAATAACACGACCGTTGGGTGAACCTCCTTCGCCACCAGCTTCTTGAGAGCTATAACCGATAGTGGCATTATATGAATCTTCATATCCGGGGAAGCTCCATCCCTCTTGTGATAAACGAACCACTGATATAGGTGTTGATTCGAAAGGAAATACCTCGGATGAATTACCCACTTCGTCTTCCGTGGTTACGTTGACATTGCAAGCTTCTCCCATAAGATAACCTCCGGCACCATTGCTTAATGCTATTGTTTGTACTCCTTTACTGGAAGCGGGTGCTGGTATGCGGACAGTTCCTCCTTTGGAAGCATCATTTTGGGCACTGTAAGTCAGGACAACGTAAACTTGAGCAACGGATTCATTGTTCCAACTAACTTTTACACCACCCGGTATTGATTCTATATTTACCGTTTCTGCCACTACTGCAAAGGCGGGCGTGTCAGGTGATGCCGTGACTTCTACCGAACCAGAATTGTTACCTTTTACTGAGCAGGAATAGAGGGAGAAAGTCACAGGATCTGTATTGGCAAAACCACTAATTGTAGCTTTACAGATGCCATTCTCAGCCCTATCTTTAGAGATCATTTGGTACTGACGCTCACCTTTGGCATCCATATACTCTACTTTGGTGTACATAAAACTGGTACTTTGGGGAATTCTCCAAGAGAGATAGACCTCCCCCGGTCCTTTGGCTGTATTAACTTCTGTCACCTTATCGGGGGCAGTGTTGTTAATCTCGATTCTTCCTTCCGCATCATCTCCACAAGAAGTGAAAATGGCAGATAGAGAACACAAAATCACCGCAGAGAGAAGAATTCTCTTTAACGGGAACTTTAGCAAATCTTTCTTCATAAACTATAAATTTAAAATTAACACTATTATTTAATCTAATTAGATGCATTGTTTGATGAATTCTCGTATCTCCTTACGGCTGGCGAACAAATGGTTCTCAACCGTACGATGGGAGATATTCAGACTCATGGAAATTTCTGAGACAGATTTATCTTGAAAGCGATTCAGTACATAGACTTTCCTGCGTTGGTCGGAAAGCATTTGTAGTTTACGCTTTTCTAAGGATAGTAAATCCTTTGCAATAATCTGACTTTCGGTTTCATTCGTGTAGGTTACTGCATGCTCATACATATAAGAGGTTATTTCCTGTTTCTTATAGTGGCGGCGTAAGTAGTCGTTCACCAGGTTGCGGGCTATGGTGTGAATGAAATATTTCACGGTGTCCGGACGAAGCATTTTCTTGTAGTCCATCAGACGCAGAAATACGTCTTGAGATAAATCTTCGGCTTCCTCTTTACTATTTATTCTATAATAGATATAGAGATAAACAGAGCGATGATAACTCGCGTAAGAGTCAGCTACTAATTGAGTGGATGTCATCGTTGGGTTTTCCATGTTTCAGACTTTGGTTACGTTTTACATTAGCGTTACGATTGCAAATATAAAAGCTAAAAAATGGAAAACATTTCTTTAGAGTGCTTAACAAATCTCACTTCATTAAGTTGGACTAAAAATAAATTAAGTCACTAATAATTAGTAGTTTAATAATTTGAGACTCATAGTATCAATTAATAATTTGAGACTCTTTGAAGAGTATTAGCTGAAAACTTTCATATTACTATTCTATTATCAAACTTTTAATGATTCTTTTTCTATATTCCTTCCATTTACTGTAATAAAAACCGCAATAATCTTTCAATATACAGTAAGATTATTGCGGAAAATAATAGAATATGCCTTAATACTATATAGATTACTCGTTATTCTTTCCGATACTCCGGATATATTCATTGGGAGTGATGCCGGTAGCTTTCTTGAAGTAGCGGAAAAAAGAGGCGCGTGAACTGAAACCACAAAGTTCGGCAAGTGCCCCCAGCGTATATTTGGAATACTCGTCTTCATTGATAAGACGTTTGAATTCCTCAATACGGTAGTCATTGATGTAATCGTAATAATTACGATTCAAATGTTGATTGAATAGATAGGATAGGGTATGGGCCGATCTGCCGAGCATAGTTGCCAGGTCAGCTATTTTTAAATCGGGGTTGGTGTAAGGCTTGTCACGGTGCATCAGGGCTTCCAGTTTCTCGGTCAGGTGCTGACATTCCTCTACACTTATCTTGTTGGTTTTGTATTTTACTTCAGCTGTCTTTTCTTGCTTCTCAACTTCCTGTATTTCCTTCGGCAATTGAGGTTGAATGACTTTGATTTGTTGAGCTTTCCTTTTTCGGTGATAGTAGATATAGCCGATAAAGATTAAAGCAATAGAGATAGCAATAATACTCCATGTTTCTACAGGGTAGGCAATGTGGACAGCTGTACATACTTCAGAATCAGGGTTTCCGATATAACGTAACTTAAAAAGATAGTTTCCGGATGGCAAATCATAATAAGTAATTTCCGACTTTCCGGTCAGTATCTGCCAGTCTTCATCTTCACCTTCCAATTTATATTCATAAGTCATATAAGCCGGTTCGGTATAGGTAAAACCGGAGAAATGAAAAGTCAGGTTGTTTTGGGAAGATTCAAGTTGTATTTCAGGAACTTTTCCACTTTCAATAACAGGATGAAGCGACTTCTTTCCGTTGACGTAAATATCTGTAATAGTCAGCGGATAAGTGTATCTTTTCATCTGATTATTTTCCTTGAAATTCATATAAATCAGACCTTTGGAATTTCCCATCCATATATTGCCCTGCTGGTCCTGTACGGGAGGGCACAATGTGAAAATAGAACTGGGAATACCGTCTATGAAATTGTAAGGAATAAAAGTTTCTTTCTTGTCGTAGCGGTAGAGTCCGTTATTGGTTCCTATCCAGAGCCATTTTTCGTCATCTTCCAGAATAAACATACCATCTTTTCCTTCCAGTTGTGTATCAGGTTGTAGCCTTCTGAAACGGCTCATGGAGAGATCGGATATACACATACTTCCTTTGTCCGGCAGGAAATAAAGATTATGGTCGGAGTCTTCATATACAACTCTGATCTTTTCTTTATGAATAAAGTTTTCCGGGAAGATGTCGGTTTTCAGACTTTCGGAAGAGGGGTCCCAGATACACATGCCATTTTCCGTACAAATCCATCCTTTATGGGTGGAGTCGAAATAGATTTCGTAAACATTCCCTTCAGGTAGTTTGGAGTTGGCACTGGTGTAGTGCTTGATTCTTTTTCCATCCTTATAGCAATAGAGCCCCATTGAGGTACCTATCCACAATTGGTCTTTTGCATCAGCCTTTATACAGAAAATCTGTCCCCGCATGAAAGGTTGCGGTTCACCAGGTTCGAAGTCGTGGATAGTAAGATCAGCAGGATTGAATATGTACATGCCGCCGCCATAAGTTCCGATATAGTATTTATCCTGAAACTTGTAGATACAGAAGATCATACTGGAACGCAATTCGGGAGATTTAAAGTTTTTGAAACGCCGTTGCTCTTCGTTTATGTAGAATAAACCGTCGCGGGAGCCGACTAACTTTTCATGTTCAGTGATTGCGATACTGCGGACGGGCATATCTTTGGAGTCAAAATACGGGAGATAACTGTAAGTAGAGAAAAGTCCGCTTTGGTATAGGCTGTAATCCAGTCCCAGCTGATAGAAGCCTATCCAGATGAGGCCGTCACGATCTACCAAAAGTGAGTATACGGAGTTGGACCGGATACTTTCTTCTTTTCCCGGTTCATGGCGGAAAGAGCGTAGAAGTTTCATTTGTTGGGTCGAAATGAAATGAACCCCGTTTCCATCGGTACCCACATACAACATATCTTTACCATCACTGGATAAGGAAGATATCACATTACAGCCTACGTCGACAAAATGCTTAAACTTATGCGTCTGTATGTCGAAACAGATGATGCCTTGCCCCATTGTACCCAGGTAAATTACGTTGCCAATACGGGTGATGTTATTGTAAGAGCAAAAATGTTTGTCCTCTACTATATTATGATACGGGGTAATTTTCTTGTCAGCCAATGTTAGGGAATAAAGTCCGTCGTTGGTGGATATCCAGAGAAGACCTTCTCCACCCAGAGTGAGTCCGGTGATGACATTAGAGGCCGAAAGGACATTGGGGTCTATAAGTACCTGGTCCAGATTCCCGTTTTTATAGATAAACAGACCGGCTTCGCTACCTATATATAAAGTACCTTTTCCATCAGGTAGAAGTGTGCGGACACCGTAGTGTAATGTTTCGGCAGCAATCGGTTCGAGAATATCTTTTTCGGTATTCACCCGCCAAAGTCCCATGCCGTTTCCCATCCATATCTGGTTGCCTTCCATTTCGGCAATGGCATTGACTCGCTTGATCTTTTCATTTGCTCCCGAAATCAGGAAATGTTTCAGGCGTGTGCCGTCAAAACGTTCCAGAGAATTGCCGGTACCTATCCAAACATAACCAATGGAATCTTTATAAAGTGCATTCACTACTAAGTCGGACAGTCCTTCGGTGACGGACAGTCCCCGGAATACAGAGGGGAGGGAATAGCCCGGCAGGAAGCTAAACAGTAGGAATAACAGGATGATATATTTTGATATGTTTTTCACTATATATTATATTTCGTTTCTATGTATTATGTTTCTGCAAGCAAATATAAGGAAAAAGAACGAAAACGTTTAGGTTTAGAATGATAATTCAGAGGGCGGAAATCCTCTGCCGATCTGTTGTTTTATGACCAAGTCCATACCAAGCCCGTACCAAGTCCCTGTCAAGTCCGTACCTTCTCCTTGGCTATAGACACGGAGATGATACGGACTTGACAAGGTTTCGATAGGAAGTTGATATAACCTTGATGCTTTTGCTATTTCTTTTTCTAATTATATAATACAATCAATTAATCATTAAATAAAATTCTACTTCAATATCTTTTCCTCTGTATTGGCTTTTAGCTTGTACGTTTTCTTTTGAATACTGACGGTGCAATCAGTCGATGCAGTGTAGTACCATGCCCCTTTCTTGAATTCCAGTAATACATCTGCGGGAGTTTCCGCCTTGATAACTACATTCGGGGTACTTAGCAAAGTTCCATGTCCTAAAAAGACGGTGCAATCATCGCCCTTTTTATTTCCCCATAAAGCATAGGTGGCTTGTGCACTCATTTTTCCACTGGTGCAGATATCCGTGGGGTTATCTGATGATAGGATATAATCTATACGTCCATCTTTCTGTACAACACATATGCTGGTGGCACTGTTTTCCGTTTTACTTTTTACTTCGGGGAAACTTACTTCGGTAATGCAGCCGGGTTCTTTTACGGATGAGGGCTCATAGATAGCGACGAACGGTTGGTTCCAGGCTTCTCCTTTCTGGCGGGCTACAAATGTCAGGGTAGGCTGTTCTTTTATATTATATGGCATCCCCGGGGTACGGCTCAAACCTTCCGTCATGGGAGACAAGGCGGTGAAAACTTCCCGGTCCGTTTCTCCTTTCATCCACAAGTTCATTGAAATGTCATCCTTGTCGGGCATGGCAATGGTAAATGTAGCTTTTATATCTTTGTCGGTAGTAGCTGACTTTTTATCATAGATATAAGAATAAGCATAAAGGTGAGCACCGGCAAAGGCCAGTTCTTCGGTGGGTTGCAAATTCAAGTCTGTACCGTCTGTGCCTGTCAGTGTTAGGGTTTGCCCCAGATTATGATAGAAATAATCATGCATTTTATCACCACCACGTTCTTTCCGGCTGCGGAAGATATCTACATAGTAACCGGTTTCCGGACCGGTAGTGACGATACTCATCATGCGGGTCTGGTCGGCACGGCTTTCCGGTTCACGGAAAGAAACATCGCTATAGGTTACGGAAGTGAAAGCTTTTCCCGGTTCGGAAGAAACAGGGAAACTGGATTTAAGATCAAAGGAGTGATTACTTTTCATAACCGGGTAACTGGAAATGCCATCCACGCAAACCGTGTTATGACTGGGAAATTGAGAATAATATTCCAGATAGTCCAGTCCGCTGTATAAGTAAAGGCCGATTCCGGCATCGGGAGCCAGAACATATCCCTTACCATAAACTTCCATGGATATGCCATTGGCATGCATGTGGTTTCCTTCACTGGCATTCAGAGATATCATAAGGCTGTTACGGGGATTCATTCCGTTTCGTTGTACCAACCAGGAAACGTTCGGTGCATAGAAGAAGGGAGAAACATATTGTTCTATTTTTCCAGCTTCGATATTGGGATTCAGTTCCAATGGCTTTTCATCAAAGAAAGAATTGATAGAAACGGGGACACTTTTTTTATTGTCTTTGGTTTTTCCCGCATCAGGATGGAAGCATTTCAGCATGGCAGTGAAATATTCTTCTTGCTCTTTCTTGCCGTTGTGCTGCGCGTTTCGTATCATGCGGGATATAGGATTGGTGTTCAGATATCCCGGGTGGGTATCGCCGAAACCACAAATCATCCGGTTGGGGAACAAATATTGCGGAGTAGCGATTACCGCTTTAGAAAGAACCGGCATTGCTTTCACCAGATCATAATTCAGATTCCGGTCGAAGAGAGTAGCAAAACTGGTGTAGTCATTCAGTACTACATTGCTGTACCCGGGACATTCGGCCCAGATACCTGTCTTCGGATCGAAGCCATAATCGGCTAATTTAGTCAGACTCCATTGGCGAATACTGGAACGGTTGAGTACATAATCAATGTAATATTCGCGCCCTTTACCATCGGCATATTGCTTATTGTTTTCCAGTATCATACCGATATTCATGACATAGCGAGCCTGCATCAGGTTCCAGTTGTTGTGAGGAACACCATTTGCAATGATATTGTCCGCCCATTTCTTGAAAGCTCCTGCGTATATATCCATCTTGTCGGTATGCCGGGCATTCAGGTAGTCATACAGGAAATCGTAAAGGGGAACGATATCATAAAGAATATCTTCGTGAATAACCTCGAAAGAACTCATGCCTACCAGCGTTTGCTGATGGCCGTGGTTGAGGTCGATAGGAACATTCCGGTAATAGATACCGGTCATATAGGTATCGAATACTCCGGTGGCAAGTTTTGCATATCTTTCTTCTCCGGTAAGCCAGTAAAGGAAGGCGGCATCACGGGCGATACCCATGATTTCACGGTTCAGGCTTTCGATGTTACGGCCGGTTTTAGAAGGGTGTACACTCTCCATGGGGCGGCCGGGCAGGGCATTGTTACAAAATGTCACATTTCCTTCAGCATCATCATCGTATGGCACTACATCTTCCAGACGGGGACGTCCGTGGGTGGCGAATGTGCCACGCGTACCGGTATAGCGAACGGTGGGTGCCGGTGCTTTTTCGCCTCCGGCATGGTCGAAGGTTTCACCTTTTATATATACATCCGTAGCATGAGACTTCCAATACATGGCAAGGCGCGAAAGTAACCAGTCCGGTTGGGCGTCTGTCAGGTTAGCATAAAGATCGGTTCGCTTTTTCAATTTCTCAAATACGTCTTTTGCCCAATCTTCTTTTTCTATCAGATTCAGGGTTTCACTCTTACCGTTGCTATCTGTCAGGTAACGTGGATGGCTGTTCGGCAATTGCTGCTGGAAGGCGATTGCCGCCTCCTGAGCTTGTAATATCCCTGAAAAGAGAAGACATATCAATAAACTAAGTGCTTTCATATTTTATCAATAACATTAGGTGTTTAAAGAATATACGGATGAGGGTGGATAATTACTCAACGGAACTATGTAAAGATAGCGCAAAACTATGCAAAAGATGTAATCATTATTACACTTTTTTAAAAATAAAGCCCCTACTTTTGTGAAAAATACTATTTCCTATGAAGAAATTGTCATTTATAAACAGGTTTTTACCTTCGTACAAATGGAAAGTGGCTGCGATAATAATCTGCGGTGTTGTGGTAGGTGGGGGAGGCTTGTTCATGTATCTGCTGCGGGCGCATACCTACTTGGGGGATGAGCCGTCGGCGTGCGTGAACTGTCATATTATGGCACCTTACTATGCTACATGGTTCCACAGTTCACATAGTCGGGGTGCCACTTGTAATGATTGTCATGTTCCTCATGAGAATGCCGTTAAGAAATGGACATTCAAAGGGATGGACGGTATGAAGCATGTAGCTGCTTTTTTGACAAAGAGCGAGCCGCAGGTTATCAGGGCGCATGAAGCCAGTTCAGAGGTGATTATGAATAACTGTATTCGTTGCCATACGCAGTTGAATACGGAGTTTGTGAAAACTGGGAAAATAGATTATATGATGTCTCAGGTAGGCGAGGGTAAGGCTTGCTGGGATTGTCACCGGGATGTGCCGCATGGTGGAAGCAATTCGTTGTCATCTACTCCCAATGCACTGGTACCTTATCCCGAATCGCCCGTTCCGGACTGGTTGCAAAAGATGCTTAAGAAATAATGAAATAAAATCAATATACTTATGGAAAAGAAATTGAAGTCATGGCAAGGCTGGCTGCTGTTCGGTGGTTCGATGGTAGTCGTGTTTGTATTAGGATTATGTGTTTCCGCACTGATGGAGAGGCGGGCGGAATTAGAAAGTGTGTTCAATAACCGCAGGACTGTTATTACAGGCATTGAAGCCCGTAATGAAGTGTTCAAAAGTGATTTCCCCCGTGAATATCAGACTTGGACGGAAACAGCGAAGACAGATTTCCAGAGTGAATTCAACGGAAACATTGCAGTCGATGTATTGGAGCAACGTCCTGAAATGGTAGTTCTGTGGGCAGGATATGCTTTCTCAAAGGACTATTCGACTCCGCGTGGCCATATGCATGCGATAGAGGATATTACGGCAAGTCTTCGTACGGGTGCACCTGCTACTCCCGAAGATGGCCCGCAACCGTCTACCTGCTGGACATGTAAGAGTCCGGATGTTCCCCGTATGATGGAGGCTATCGGTGTGGATGCATTCTATAATAATAAGTGGGGAGCAATGGGTGATGAGATTGTAAATCCTATCGGATGTGCCGATTGCCACGAACCGGAAAATATGAACCTGCACATCAGCCGTCCGGCATTGATCGAGGCTTTTGCACGCCAGGGTAAGGATATTACGAAAGCTACTCCGCAGGAAATGCGCTCGCTGGTTTGTGCGCAGTGCCACGTGGAATATTACTTCAAAGGTGATGGTAAGTACCTGACTTTCCCTTGGGATAAAGGCTTTACTGTGGAAGATATGGAGGCTTATTATGATAATGAAGGTTTCTATGACTATATTCATAAACTGAGCCGTGCTCCGATATTGAAAGCGCAGCATCCTGATTATGAAATCTGTCAGATGGGTATTCACGGTCAGAGAGGTGTGTCATGTGCAGATTGTCACATGCCTTATAAGAGCGAAGGTGGTGTGAAATTCAGCGATCACCATATTCAAAGCCCGCTGGCGATGATAGACCGCACTTGTCAGACTTGCCATCGCGAAAGTGAAGCAACATTGCGTAACAATGTATACGAACGCCAACGTAAGGCTAACGAAATACGTAACCGTTTGGAACAGGAACTTGCCAAGGCTCATATCGAGGCTAAGTTTGCATGGGACAAGGGGGCTACGGAAGATCAGATGAAAGATGTACTTGCCCTTATCCGTCAGGCGCAGTGGCGTTGGGATTTCGGTGTGGCTTCTCACGGTGGTTCTTTCCATGCTCCGCAGGAAATCCAACGTATCCTTTCACATGGATTGGACAAGGCTATGCAGGCTCGTCTGGCTGTATCAAGAGTATTGGCTAAGCATGGTTTTACGGATGATGTGCCGATGCCGGATATTTCAACCAAAGAGAAAGCGCAACAATACATTGGCCTCGACATGGATGCGGAAAGAGCTGCTAAAGAGAAATTCTTGAAAACAACTGTACCTGCGTGGCTGGAAAAAGCGAAAGCTAACGGTCGCCTGGCCCAGAAATAAAACAGAGATATGTGGATCAGACCGTGGGGATTTAAAGAAGGATGCCTGATAGGCGCAGGACTGTTGGTGACGGGATGGCTGCTACAGATTACAATCGGTGAAATAGATTGGAGTCTGTTTGCCTATCCGGTGAACATCATTGTTCTGGTTTTATATATAGCTGGAATAGTTGCCATGCATTGCCTGCGCAAACGTGTCTATTTCTTCGGTTGGATGAGTCATTATACATCAGCTGTCTCTTCTCTTTTATGGGTGGCGGGCATTACGGTGGTGATGGGACTTATCCGTCAGCTCCCTTCCGGTCATCCGGCAGATATGTTTGGCTTTTCGCGAATGCTTTCGGCATGGCCTTTTGTATTGCTTTATATCTGGATGGTGACTGTGCTGGGATTGACTACGCTTCGTGCCGGATTCCCATTCAGATGGAAGAAGCTTGCTTTCCTTTTGAATCATGCCGGGCTGTTCATTGCCTTGATTACGGCAACCTTGGGAAATGCCGATATGCAGCGGCTGAAAATGACTACCCGGATAGATAATGCCGAATGGCGTGCAATGGATGAGCACGGTAAATTGATAGAACTTCCGCTGGCCATTGAACTGAAAGACTTCACGATTGACGAGTATCCTCCGAAACTGATGCTGATTGATAATGAAACAGGACGTACATTGCCTGAGAAAGCACCGGAACATTTGTTGCTGGAAGAAGGTGTAACGGATGGGCAACTGTCCGATTGGCTGGTGACTATCCGGCAAACGATTCCCTGGGCGGCTTCTGTGGCTACGGAAGATACGGTGAGGTTTACCGAATTCCATTCGATGGGAGCCACATATGCCGTTTATTTGCAGGCTATCAATCAAAAGACGAAAACTGCAAAGGAGGGCTGGGTAAGTTGCGGTAGTTTTATTTTCCCATATAAAGCATTGCGTCTGGATTCGTTGACAAGCCTTATCATGCCGGAACGCGAGCCGCAGCGTTTTGCTTCTACAGTGAAAGTTTACACGGAAGACGGCAAACAGGTGGAAGATACGATTGCAGTGAACCATCCTCTGAATGTGGCCGGATGGAATATTTATCAATTGAGTTATGATGATACGAAAGGGCGTTGGAGCGATATCAGTGTGTTTGAACTGGTACGTGATCCGTGGCTGCCTGCTGTCTATACGGGTATTATCATGATGGTGCTGGGAGCTATCTGTCTGTTTGTTAACGCACAAAAAAGAAAAGAGGAGGACGCTGAATGACGTGGGATTATTTTGTACCGTTTTCAATTGCCGCCCTGCACTTCTGGGGATTCGGTGCCTTTGCCGCCTGGCGCGGAAGAAAACCGTATGTTGTTGGCGGGCTTACCTTGATAGGACTTGTTATCTTCTTTTGCTTTATTGTGGGAATGTGGATTTCCCTGGAGCGTCCGCCTATGCGGACCATGGGAGAGACGCGCCTGTGGTACTCTTTCTTTCTTCCACTGGCAGGCCTCATCACATACAGCCGTTGGAGGTATAAGTGGATACTCAGTTTCAGTTTTATTCTGTCACTGGTATTTATCTGCATCAATATCTTCAAACCGGAAATACATAACAAAACTTTGATGCCGGCTTTGCAAAGCCCGTGGTTTACGCCGCATGTCATCGTATATATGTTTGCCTATGCTATGCTGGGTGCGGCTACCGTGATGGCTATTTATCTGCTTTGGTTCAAGAAGAAGCCGATTGACAGCCGGGAGATGGACCTATGCGATAATCTGACTTCTGTAGGATTGGCATTCATGACATTAGGCATGCTGTCGGGGGCTGTATGGGCAAAAGAGGCGTGGGGACATTACTGGTCGTGGGACCCGAAAGAGACATGGGCGGCCGCTACGTGGTTCTCCTATCTGATTTATATACATTTCCGCCTTGGAAAACCTTTGTTACACCGTAAGGCCTTAATTTTACTTCTGATATCATTTGTTTTGCTGCAAATGTGCTGGTACGGCATAAACTATCTGCCCTCTGCACAGGGAGTCAGCATTCATACGTATAATTTAAACTGATAATCATTATGAAAACTACTTATTGGGCAATGCTTCTCATGCTTTTGCCAAGCATGGCGTATACGCAAACAACAGAAAAAGAGAATGAATTTACAATGTCCATCCAGATCAGACCTCGTGCAGAATATCGTAACGGTGCTCTGATGCCCCGTAACGAAGGAGAGGAACCTGCAGGATTTATCAATAACCGTGCACGACTTTCTATGGAGTACAAGCGTTCTGATTTGCAAATGAAAATCTCGGCTCAGCATGTGGGGGTATGGGGACAAGATCCGCAGATTGACAAGAATGGACGTTTCATTATGAATGAGGCATGGGCTAAACTGAATTTCGGTAAAAACTTCTTTGCACAATTAGGTCGTCAGACCCTTTCGTACGATGACGAACGCATTTTGGGCGGACTGGATTGGAACATAGCCGGACGCTATCATGATGCATTGAAACTGGGATATGCCGACAAGAATAATCAACTGCATCTTATTCTCGCTTTCAACCAGAACGACGAGACTAAGATAGGCGGTACCTATTACGTGCAGGCCGGAGCACAGCCTTACAAGAATATGCAGACACTCTGGTATCACTATAAATCCGATTATACTCCTTTTGATGCATCCTTACTGTTCATGAATCTGGGACTGGAGACCGGAGATGCAGCAACAAAAGAATCCCATACCCGCTATCTGCAAACGATGGGTACTTATATTACTTATAAGGATAATGGCTGGAATGTGGATGGTGCTTTCTACTATCAGATGGGGAAGAACCTGAATGCAGAAAAGGTATCTGCCTTTATGGCAAGCCTGCAGGCCGCTTATGCCATTGACAAGACCTGGACCGTAGTGGCAAGTGCCGATTATCTAAGCGGAGACAGCGGTGACAGTGACAAGTACAAGGCATTCAATGTTCTGTATGGCACACATCACAAGTTCTACGGAGCTATGGATTATTTCTACGCATCTGACTTTAAAAACGGATATGCTCCCGGGTTGTTTGATAAACGTCTGGGTGTACGTTTCCGTGCTTCCGATAAGGTGGATATGGACTTGAACTACCACCATTTCTCAACAGCGGCGAAATTGCCGAATCTGAAGAAAGCATTAGGTTCGGAAGTCGATTACCAGATTAACTGGTCGGTGATGAAAGATGTGAAACTCTCTGCCGGATATTCCTTCATGCGCGGAACGGAAACCATGGATGTCGTGAAAGGCGGTAATCACAAAAGCTGGCAAGACTGGGGATGGGTTTCAGTAAATATCAATCCGAGAGTATTGTTTGTGAAGTGGTAAAGATAGATAAAAGAGAATACGTATGGGGGAACTTCCTCATACGTATTTTTCTAATGATGGTTCGTCCAGAACACGGACTGTCTTTCCGTCCATCTCTATAATTCCTTCCTTTATCATTTTATTAATTTCCTTCGATAGTGCAGGGCGGGTTACATTCAGATATTCGGCAAGGGTTGCCTGATTGTGAATGATGTTGACTGTTGAAGAATTCTTTTTCTTGTGTTCCAGCAAGTAGACAACGAAACGTTCACGCACTGTTTTTCGTGATAGGGTTTTCAGGCGGGATACTGTGCAGACATTACAATTGCCCGTGATGCAAAGAAAGTTGTGTAATATTTTAGGTTCCTCGCTGATAAGCTTAAACATGGACTCTTTACTGGCAGTGAGTAGGGTACTGTCTTCCATGGCAGTAAAGGTTGCCGGCAGCACTCCGTCTGAACTGAATAAATGAGGAGTAGCGAATGCACGTGCTGCAACGATATATTCTATCATGACTTCATTTCCCAATCCGTCAATAATATCTACCCGTAGTTTTCCTTCTAACAATACATATAACTTCTTGCAGAGTGTTCCCTGGGTGGCAATGATATCTTTTTTGTCTACCGAGTACAGGGAGATATCCAACCTGTCGAGCAATGAATGCTTGATGTTAAGGGGAAGGTCACGAAACAGCGGAATCTGGAAAAGTAATTCCTGATGTTTGTCGGTTAATGTTATTTTCCTCATTATATTAGGTAGTTGGTTGTACAAAGATACGATGAAAAAGTAGAATTAAAAGTATTTCTTCGAATTCTCCTCGTCAATAAACATTTCTTTTCCTTCTATTTGTATGCAGCCCTCATTGCTCAGTTCAGATATGGCACGTGCCAGTGACGGACGGGCCACTCCAAGTATATGTGCAACTTCCTGTTGGGAACCGATGCCTCCATGCATCTTTACATAATTGAGTAATCTGGATTTCAGGCTTTGTAAGGCAAACTCATTCAGTTTCTTGGATAGAAACAAGCTCCGGTCGGAAATCAACTTCAGGAAATTCTGCATGATGACCGGGTACTGGTGCATGAACTCCAGAAAAGCATCCTTATTCAGAATCAATACTTCCGAAGTTTCCAAGGTTTCGATATTCACCGGGAAACGGTTTTCGGAGGCGAAGATGAAAGCCGGTGCAAGGAGTTTCGGAGCACGGAGGGTCTCTATGGTGAGTTGTTTTCCTTCTGCACTGACCATTTGCGTACGCACTGTTCCATTGCACAGAATATATAGAGAACGGTAAATATCTCCCTGCATGGCGATAAACTCTCCCGATTTATAAGATTTAAGGGTATGTTGGTGCAACAGAATGAACTTTAACAGCGTTTCTTCTGTTATGCCTCGAAATAATGGCATTTGTAATAATATATGTGGTTCCATTCTTTTTTAAGTTTTTTGTGATTAGGTGTAACATACGTGACAATTTACCTGCTATAAACTCTCCATCTTTGCACAAAGATAATGCAAATGTATTTTATAGATGCCCGATTACAATTAATTTATAGTATGGTAAATGATAATTTATCGGCGAGGGAATGGGTACGCGGACTACGCGGATAAGGCGGACGAACGCGGACTTTAATCTTTTAGACGCGGATGACACGGATGACGCGGATTTTTAAAGCTGCGCTATACATACCGGCATATCACACCGAAGGAAAAAAGAATCCGCGTCATCCGTGTCATCCGTGTCTGAAAGATTACTTGCATGCCGAAGGAGAACCTTGCTCCAGCGCTACGCTGGTAAATTATCATTTATAGAACAACCTAATTTTGCATGAGTATTTAACTAAATAAAAAGAATAAGATGATGGAAGCTAAAATGTTTTGTTATCAGTGCCAGGAAACAATGAAAGGCACCGGTTGTATCTTGAAAGGTGTGTGTGGAAAAGAAAGTCATACAGCAAAGGCAATGGATTTGCTGATGTTCGTGGTACGTGGAATATCAGTCGTTACCGATGAGTTCCGTAACGCCGGACATTCCGTAGCTGCCGAAGTGAACCGTTTTGTTGTGGATGCCTTATTCTGCACCATTACAAATGCCAACTTCGATGATGAAAGCATTCTGAACAGGGTGGATAAAGGTATGGCATTGCGTAACCGTTTAATAGAAGAAGCCAAAGAAAAAGGTATTTCCCTGCCTGAAATCGACGAATTGCAATGGCAGGGCGGACGTGATGAGTATGCTTCCAAGGCGGAAAGCGTAGGTGTGCTGCGTGAGCCCGACATAGACCTGCGTTCCCTGAAAGAATTGATGACCTATGGTCTGAAAGGTATGGCGGCATATCTGGAACATGCCATGCGTCTGGGGTATGACGATGCTTCTATCCATACTTTTATGCAACATGCTTTGGCTGCCACTGCCACAAAATCACTTCCGGCAGGCGAATGGGTGAAGATGGTGCTTCAGACCGGAGAATACGGTGTGAAGACTATGGCTTTACTGGATAAAGCGAATACCGAACGCTATGGCAATCCGGAAATGACAAAAGTAAATATCGGAGTAGGGAAGCGTCCGGGTATCCTGATAAGCGGCCACGACCTGAAAGATATGGAAGAACTATTGAAGCAAACCGAAGGTACAGGAGTCGATGTGTACACACATAGCGAAATGCTACCTGCTCACTATTATCCTGCTTTCAAGAAGTATTCCCACTTCGTAGGCAACTATGGAAATGCCTGGTGGAAGCAGCGTGAAGAGTTCACTACTTTCAATGGCCCTATCCTGTTTACAACAAACTGTATCGTCCCTCCGTTGGCAAATGCTGAATATAAAGAACGTATGTTTACAACAAATTCCACCGGATATCCCGGTTGCAAGTACATTCAGGCAGATGCCGAAGGCAGAAAAGACTTCTCCAAAATTATCGAGATAGCCAAGCAATGCCAGCCGCCTACGGAAATAGAACGTGGAGAAATCATCGGTGGCTTTGCCCATAATCAGGTGTTGCAACTGGCAGATAAAGTGGTGGATGCCGTGAAGAGCGGTGCTATTCGTCGCTTTGTGGTTATGGCAGGTTGCGACGGACGTATGAAGGGACGTGATTATTATACCGAATTTGCCAAGGCGTTGCCTAAAGATACAGTCATCCTGACAGCAGGTTGTGCCAAGTATCGTTACAATAAGTTGCCTCTGGGAGATATCAACGGCATTCCACGTGTACTGGATGCAGGACAGTGCAACGACAGCTATTCATTGGCAGTCATTGCAATGAAACTGAAAGAAGTGTTCGAGCTGAATGATATCAACGAACTCCCGGTTGTGTATAACATTGCCTGGTACGAGCAGAAAGCCGTTATCGTACTGCTGGCCTTGTTGAGTCTGGGTGTGAAGAAAATCCATTTAGGGCCTACGCTGCCTGCCTTCCTGTCGCCCAATGTGGCAAAGGTCTTGGTAGATACTTTCCAGATAGGTACCATCAGTGATGTGGAAGATGACTTGAAGATGTTCCAATTATCATAAGACTGAAAAAAACTCCGGTAATAGCTACTGCTGTGCCGGAGTTTTTATTATTAATAAATAGTGAGATTTATGAAAACAAAAGATGTAGAAACGGATGTGGGAAGTACGGATTTGGCTTCCTACATACTTGCTGTGACCGAACAGCTGAAACGTGAACGAAAGTTTGCGGCGGCGCATGGTTATGTGTCTGCGCTGCATTCCTTCCAAGATTTTGCGGGTGGCAGGGGCATACCACTGCCTATGGATGAAGTGTTCACCCCTATGCGGCTGAAAGCCTATGAGGAGTGGCTGATGCAAAAGAAAAAGAGACCCTTGAAGGTGAACAGTGTGACCAGTTACATGAGTTCATTGCGGGCTGTGTACAACCGCTGGATGCCTGTAGGCACACCGGGACACAACCCACAGCTGTTTGCCGGTGTACATACACGGGTGGTGTCTCAAACCAAACGTGCACTGCGTGGATGGCAGATGGAAAAGTTGTTGAGAGCAGAGAACGATGACCTGACCAGAGAAGAAAGAAGGGCTTTGGCATATTTCCGCCTGATGTTTCTGTGCAGGGGGATACCGTTTATCGACCTTGCCCATCTGCGCAGGCAGGATTTGCAGGGGGAATATCTGGTCTATCTCCGTCATAAGACTCAGAAACCGATGCGGGTGAAACTGTCTCCCGAAGCCTTGCGCCTACTACGAGGGCTCGGACAGAAGACTAACCCCTCATCTCCCTACCTGTTGCCAATCCTGGATGCAGAGATACAGGACGGTTGGGAACAATATCTTTCTTACCAGATTGCTTTACGTAACTTTAACCGGACATTAAAGCAAGCTGTAAAACGGATGCTTCCAGGCGTACCGGTAAGTTCCTACACCGCCCGCCATACTTGGGCTACGCTGGCTTACCACATGGGGCAGTCCATTGGCATTATCAGCCAATCACTGGGACACTCGTCCATCCGGGTAACGGAAACTTACCTCAAACCTTTTGAAAATGAACGTATCGATGAAGTAAACAGACAACTTATCGCAGCTGTGAAAAAAGGTAAATGGAAGGGGAGTATGCTTTACAGTATATTGTAAGACACGAAGTTGAGACAAAATTACTTACCAAGTAACGGCAGTAATCGCTTGCAAATATCCACTTATTTTCACAAATAAGCAAGGATATATTAATAAAACTTTAAATATAATTTTTCCAAGACAGAATCACGATGATCTAAAATAGGAAAAACACATATTATCTTCTTATTTCTACTACGGCAGGTATACGAATTGTACTCTCCACTTTCAGCTTAGAAGCGGAACCATCAACTATTTTACTTTTAGCTCAGAAAAGTCTTTTTTTTCATCCTAAGCGATGCGCTTGGAAATCGCTTTTTCCGCATGCATCGGATAGTAGTTTGAAATTACTTGGTAAGTAATTTCAGAAATTCCGTTTTTAGAAGTCCGATAAATGATAATCAATGAAATGTAGATATAATATAAGTATCTTTAGTCGTTTGATGTTGTGCTGTTTGTGGGATTGCGGTGTTTGGCTGTAGCGACAGCTATAACACCGCAATTTACCAGACGAAGTGAACGGTTCTAAATCACCTGCGACTCGTTACTTATATAGTTTATCATAAATATATTAACCCTAAAATAAAAGAGATTATGTCAGAAGAAATCAGGTATCAAATCAACGGCCAACTGGCAGACAACACCGTGACCGTGGACAACAAAGAGGATATGATTCTCGTCCCCGTCTCCAACGGCAGTGCCGACGAGGAACGTATCATTGCCGAAATGAAGGCGGAAGACTCCGGTCTGCGGGAAGAAACCATCCGCCACGTCTTCGACCTGGAGAAGCGCGTCACCAAACGCCTGCTGATGAGTGGTGTCAGTGTGAACACTGGCTTGTATTATGCCTCGGTCAGTTTTCATGGTGTGATCGAGAGCTCCGCCTAGAATCCGACAAAGAACTCTATCGTGGTAAACTTCAACGTGGGTGCTGACCTTCGCGAAGCCATCAAAAATACGGTGGTGAACATTATCGGTGCAAAAGGCAGTGCTATGTACATTGCAGGCGTTCAAGACACATCCACCCGTGCATTGGATTCCAGTGCCACAGCCGGACGTGCTTTCACCCTGAAGGGTGCAATGCTGAAAGTGACCGGTACTGACGACTCTGTAGGCATCACGTTAACTGACTCGAAAAGTAAGATAACCAAAATCACTGAAGACCTGTGGGTATTGAACGAACCTTCCCGACTGAGTTTCATCATTCCCGCCGGACTGGCAAAGGGGACGTATGAATTGAAGGTGACGACACAATACAGTAGAAACACTCTGTTGAAAGTACCGCGCAGCGTTATAAAAACGATTTATATCGGCACGGCACCTACCGGCGGTGGAAGTGGTCCTGATGGAGGGTTAGAGGAAGATCCGCTCGGATGATCTGTAGGTATTACTGGTGACGATGCTTCACCTGAACGGGTGACGATGCTTCACCCAATTTACATCTCAATCAACTGTGATAATGATTACTTAGAAGAGAGAACATACATTTTACATATCATAATAAAAAACGAACGCAACATGAAAAGAAAATCGATTTTCACCTTGTCTTTATTGCTGGTCACGTTAGCCTTCACATCATGCGAGAAAAGTGTGTATGATGCAGACAAACAACCGCAAAAAGAAAAAACAGTAGCCGACCTGGTCGTCCCGAGCGGGTTTGATTGGAAAATGGTCAAGAATGCACAGTGCGAAATCACAGCTCAAGGTGCATCGAATGTTTCAGTATACTCCGATCAGGAATGTACCGAAAATGCAATGCTGGCAACTCTACAGACAAACGACGGAACCCTAACGATTCCTCTGAGCCTGCCTGCCAATTCTAAAGAAGCTTACCTGCAATACGAAACGGTAAATGGTAAGAAAATGGTTTTGGCAGCTGCTGCTGACAAGGACAATGTAATTCATTTCACGCTTCCCCAAGATAGCAAACCGAGTCCTGAGACAAGGGCGGACAACGCAAATGGAGGAAGTGGCAGTATCAACTATCCCAAAAATGGATGGGGAACTGTCATGTTCGAAGATATGTTTCCGAGTTTAGGGGATTACGATTTCAATGATTTTGTTCTTGGTTACAGGGTACAAATTCCATTTCGTTCCGGTAGAAGAGGTAAGAGCGTGATTGATGAGGCCATACAGTTCGGTATTGAGTTGAGAGCTATGGGAGGCTCTTTTCCTTATGCTCCATGCGTAAGATTGAAGGACCTTAAGGCAGCAGACGTTGATGAGATTGAAGTATATCAGCGCTTTAATACATCCGTTGAAACTGTAGTTTGGTCCGCCGGTCTTGATGGCGAAGTTATTATGGACTTCCGTAATTTGGTTGCGGCAACTTCAAAGCCTTCCGGTAGCACCTTCTTTAATACGGACAAAGAATATCTTGTTACGGAACTTCCGCAATTGAATATCGCCATTTACATGAACAAGGAGGTAAATGTAAATTCAGTTGATTTTGAAAGCTTCGACTTCTATTTGGCAAAGGCCGATCATGGCCCCGAAATCCATTTAGGAGGATACAAACCGGTATACGATACATATCCCAGTGACAATTCCGGTTTGGGATGGGATTATTACTATAACAAAAAAGGACTGATTTGGGGCTTGAATGTCCCGGCTCCTATGGCTCATGTAATTGAGAAAGGAAATTTCCTCGATGCTTATAAAGACTTTGCGGCTTGGGCAATGAGTGGCGGTCAGGATAAAGCATATTGGTATAACGGAGAGAAGAATAACGAACTCTTAATAAAAGCTCAATAAAATTAGAACCAGTTTTTAGATTTAGAACGGCACATATCCTGTATGGTAACTGAGGGATATGTGCCGTTTGTTAATTTGTAGTTACAACTTTCCCTTTCTTCTTTTGTTCATTCGAAAGGAATAGACTACATTTGCATGGAGTCCCCGTTTATGAATTCAAATATGCAGAGTGATATGGAAGCAGTGAAAAGAATACCTTATGGAGTATCAGACTTCGTGGCAGTGGTGGAGCAAAACCAGTACTACGTGGATAAAACGATGTATCTTCCTTTGTTAGAGCAGCAGCCCAGCAATTTATTTCTCAGCCGTCCCCGCCGTTTCGGAAAGAGTATTTTCCTGAATATGCTTCGTGCTTATTATGACAGTTCACAGAAAGCAAAATTCGAAAAACGTTTTGGGAACCTTTGGATTGGGCAGAATCCTACACCGCTTCAAGGGCGCTATCAGGTACTTTTCCTTGATTTCTCTAAAGCGGGCGCCGGGATAGAGAATTTGGAAGCCAACTTTAACCTTTATTGTTGCCGTCAATTGGATGGGTTCATGGCAACTTATGAGGATGCTTATTCCGAACGTATCGTTGAAAACTTCTTTGCCTCTCAGTCGGCAGCCGATAAGTTGAGTATGATTGAAGTGGAAGCCACCCGTCAGGGCTATCCGCTCTATTTGATTGTAGACGAATATGACAATTTCACCAATGTGGTGCTCAACGAAAAGGGAAATGATTTATATCATGCCATTACGCATGCCAGCGGTTTTTATCGGGAGATATTCAAGAAGTTCAAGGGCATGTTCGAGCGTATTTTTATGATGGGGGTAAGTCCCGTCACATTGGATGACTTGACCAGTGGCTTCAATATAGGTTGGAATATCAGCACCGATTATCAATTCAATATGATGCTGGGTTTCAGCGAAAGTGATGTCCGTGAGATGTTTCAGTATTATAAGGATGCCGGACAACTAAAGGGAGATGTCGAGGCGATGATAGCTGAGATGAAGCCGTGGTATGACAATTACTGTTTTGCAAAAGAGAGCTTGACACGTGATCCGAAGATGTTCAACTGTGATATGGTGTTTTATTATTTGCGTAACTATATGAATCTGGATAAAGCACCCGAACAGATGATTGACCCTAATACCCGTACCGATTACAACAAGATGAAGAAGCTCATTCAGTTGGATCATCTGGATGGTGACCGTAAAGGGGTACTCCGGAAGATTACTGAAGAGGGGGAAATTGTTGCAAATCTGATAACGACTTTCCCTGCCAGTCAGATTACAGATCCAGATATGTTTCCCAGTCTGCTGTTCTACTATGGTATGCTGACCATTACAGCAACACGGGGAGAGCGCTTGGTACTAAGTATCCCCAATAACAATGTGCGTAAGCAATATTACGAGTATCTTTTGGAAGATTATCAGGCAAAGAATAAGGAATATATCAATTTAAATAATTTGAGGGATTTGTTCTATGACATGTCTTATGACGGTAAATGGCGCGAAGCCCTTGAATTCATTGCTCATGCCTACAAGGACAATTCTTCTGTACGCAGTATGATTGAGGGCGAACGAAATATACAAGGCTTCTTTACTGCCTATCTTAGTGTGAGTGCCTATTATCTGGTTGCTCCTGAAGTGGAATTGAACCATGGCTTTTGCGATATGTTTTTGATGCCCGACCTGCAACGCTATAGCGGGGTGGCGCACAGTTATATTCTGGAACTGAAATATCTGCCATCGAAAGAGTATGAAACAAAAGCTCCTGCCCAGTGGCAGGAAGCTGTTGATCAGATACATCGTTATGCTGAGGCCCCGAGGGTACAACAACTCATTCAAGGCACAAGATTGCATTGTATAGTAATGCAATTCAGCGGATGGGAATTGGCAAAGATGGAGGAGGTATAGAAAAAATATTTAGATTCATTCAAAAAAAGAGAGAGCTTATATTTTCATAAGCTCTCTCCAACCAGTTACTTCGAATGTGATGTATTCTGTGACTATCTGTTCCAAATCTTCTGTCCCGACTCGATGCATGATCAATTCCTCAAACATGGTGAACATCCATGCCGTGTGCAGGTGGATAGAAAAGTCGGTTACATTGATATTCATTTGCGGATGTTTTTCTTTCATATCTCTGAAATACTCTTTCACAAGTGATGTGGAGCGTTCGGTGAAGTTCTCCTTGAAGTTTTCCAGTGAAGAACCCTGTGCATGGAAAAATAGCAATACCAACAATTTGCGATGCTTTTGTATCAATGTTATGTACTCTTCTATCACATATCGTAGGTATTCTGTGGAATACATCTCCATGATATCTGCTCCATAACGCCCGTGATGTTCGTGCAGCATCCTTTCGAATGCACTGATTACGGGCCGTACCACCGTACAGAAAATATCATCTTTACTTTTGAAATAGTTATAGATATTGCTCAATCCTACCTGTGCTTCTTGCGCAATTTCACGCATGGAAGCCTTTGGAAAGCCGTTTTCAAGGAATACCTTTTCGGCAGCTTTCATAATTTCTTTTTGTATGTCATCTTTAGGGTATTGCATAAGTTTTATTTCTCGATTGCAAAGTAGGGGAGAATCCGCGTTTTCTGAAATACCCATTAATGATGGTTTTTGGTTAGATTTTTATAAAAATCACAATTATTGGGTATTGCCAAGGTCACTGAAAGCATGCAACTTTGCGCGTATAATCTAACTATAAACTACTATATGGTGAAACTAACCAATCATAAAAAGGCAATTGACAGACCTTTAAGTTGTAAGAGATGGGGAATAATAGCTATTATTATTTTTTTTGCAGGTAGCTTATCTTTTTTACTGTACTCTTACTTTTCTCATGACGTTGATAATCCTCAGTGTAACTGTTTGCTATGTATGCTTAATCATGTTCCTGAAGAGGGAGAGTACATTTATAACCGCTATTTGATATTTATTAGTTTTATCTGGATTGCTGTGATCTTTGCGGCTGTCTTTTTAGTGAATTACTGCTTTGTAAAAAAGAACAAAAAGAAATAGTGTTCGTTTAAGTACCTACTTGTTATTATTTTTAATAACACAATACTCATATTTGGGTATTGCCCGCCTTTTTAACTCCCTCTACCTTTGCGCCAACAAAATTTAAGATAAAAGATGAGAAAATTAACTTGCTTATTCGCCTTAGGTTTCTTGCTTTTTAACAATACTTTACGGGCTAATGAACCTGAAAAAGTAACCTCAACAGAAGAGGTATCTGAAACTACGGCAAAGAAAGAGAGAATAAAACAGGTAACAAAAGATGACGACTACGAAAAGTTCCGTTTCGGTGGATACGGAGAAATGGTAGCAAAGTTTATGAATTACGGAACGAATCGTTTCTATGGTGGGGTCGATAACAGTGATCACCGCAATACCATTGCAATTCCTCGTTTTGTGTTGGCTTTTGACTACAAGTTTAATTCCAAGTGGATACTGGGTGCTGAAATAGAATTTGAAGCAGGAGGTGTAGGTATTGAAACAGAACTTGAGAATTCAGAAAACGGTGAGTATGAAACAGAAATGGAAAAGGGTGGAGAAGTTGCTCTTGAGCAGTTTCACATTACCCGTCTGATACATTCGGCTTTCAATGTTCGTGCAGGTCATTTGATTGTACCTATGGGATTGACCAATGCACACCATGAGCCTATCAACTTCTTTGGAACATCTCGTCCTGAGGGTGAAACCACAATTATTCCTTCTACCTGGCATGAGACAGGATTGGAATTCTTCGGTTCTTTTGGTAAAGGATATGCGCGCTTTGATTATCAGGCAATGATTGTTGCCGGCTTGAATGCTGATGGATTTGGTCGTGATAATTGGGTTGCTGGTGGTAAGCAGGGACTCTTTGAACAAGATAACTTTACTTCGCCTGCTTATGTAGCACGTCTGGACTATAAAGGGGTACCGGGACTGCGTGTAGGTGCTGCCTTTTACTATTGTAATGACGTGACAGCCAATGCTGATAAGAATTATAAGTATAGCAGTGTAGGTCGCTCATCAGTGAAAATCTACTCTGCCGATGCACAGTATAAAAATAAATATGTTACCGCTCGTGGTAATATCATTTATGGTGATTTAGAGAATTCTTCCAAGATCAGCAAGGTTACTCTTTCCAATAACTCCAATTATTATCATGGTGCTATGCGTAATGTAGCTAAGAATGCCCTGTGCTATGGCTTGGAGGCTGGTCTCAACCTGAGTGCTTTCTTCTCACAGAAGAAATGTCCGGTTATTTATCCTTATGCCCGTTATGAATACTACAATCCGCAGGAAAAGGCAGAAGGTTCTGCCACAATGGAGAAACGCTGCCAGGTAAGCAAATGGACGGCAGGAGTTAACTGGTTTGCATTGCCGAATCTGGTTGTGAAGGCCGATTATACTACCCGTCATATTGGTACGAACAAGGTATTTGGATCGACTAAATATAACAATGAAAATGAATTTGCTATCGGCATAGCTTATGTCGGTTGGTTTACCAAGAGATAGTTCAAATAGGTATTTATAATTAATTTAATGTTTAAGTAATATGAAAAAGTTTTTTTATTTGTCGGCTCTTTCATTGGGCATGATGTGTTCCATTACGGCTTGTAGTGATGATGACACTACGACTATAGATGCTAAGAATCTTGACTATACGGCAGAGAATGCAAGTAGTTGGGGAAATTACATGCGAGTAGTTGCACAATTGTTGGTGAATGATGCTACTGCTCTTTATGATGACTGGGCGGTTAAATACAACGAAGGTGGAAGCTATGCAGATTTCTTTAAGAATCAAGATGCTTTGACGAGTGTTGAGCAGTTGATTGATGGTTGTGTAGACATTGCCAATGAAGTAGGTACTGCCAAAATTGGTGACCCTTACGATCTTTTCATACATAATAATGAAGAAAAGGCTTTGTATGCTGTAGAGTCATGGTATAGCTGGCATTCTCGTGAAGACTATCGTAACAATATCTATTCTATTCGTAATGCTTATTACGGAACACGTACAGGAGCTATTAGCGAGTCATCTCTCTCAAAAGCAGTAGCTGCAGTAAATGCTAATCTTGATACTGAAGTGAAAAAAGCGATTGATGATGCAGCAGCAGCAATTTGGGCTATCCCGAGTCCTTTCCGCAACAATATCAATAGCCCGGAAGCAGTAAGTGCTATGGAAGCTTGTGCCACTTTGGAGGGAGTACTCAAGGGAAGCTTGAAGAATTGTATCGAAAGTATTGATAAAACAGTGTTGGCTGAAGTCGTAAAAAATTATGTGGATGTAGTTGTATTACCTACTTACTCTGATTTGAAAGCGGGAAATCAAGCTCTTTTCGATGCTGTTGAGACATTCCGTACTTCTCCCAGCAATGCTAACTTCAAGGCTTGTGCCACAGCATGGCTTGCTGCTCGTACACCGTGGGAAACCAGTGAGGCATTCCTTTTTGGTCCGGTTGCCGACAAAGGTCTTGACCCCAATATGGATAGTTGGCCGCTTGACCAGGATGGTATCGTACAGATACTGACTTCCGGTAACTATTCAGACTTAAACTGGGATGGTGACTATGATGAAGAAGATGATAAAATTGCCGGTGCACAAGCTTTGCGTGGTTACCACACTTTGGAATATTTGATCTTCAAAGATGGTGAAGCCCGTACCATTCAGTAAGATTTTTACTTGTTAGAAATAAGATTTTGCGGAAACAGCGGGATAATGAATATTCTGTTGTTTCCGCAACATCTGCGTTAAAAAGATAAATGTTAGTTACGTATTTTGCAATAATAATTCAATAACGAATGAATGGCTTATTAAAATACTCATTTCCAATCTGTTTTTCGCTTCTGGCGCTGTTCGCTTGCGAAAATGATGGAATTGATGTGGATGATATAGAAGTACCTGCCGGCTTTGCCCTCTCTGCCGGTACTGCTACCAACTTCCTGACTTCCTCTTATGCTTATGACAGGTCTGCTGACTGGATAACAGGGGCATACGATAAACGTTTCACCCGTGGTGACAAATTGTATGATGATATCCGCACCAGTAGTAATGGAATAGGTGGAGGACTGGGACCGGTTTATGCCGGTTATTCTTGTGGTAGCTGTCACCGAAATGCCGGACGTACGCAACCTACTTTGTGGAGCGAAGGTGGTTCCGGTAGCTCTGGCTTTTCGTCTATGTTGGTTTATATTAGTCGTAAGAATGGGGCTTTCTTTCAGGATTATGGACGTGTGCTTCATGATCAGGCTATTTATGGTGTGAAGCCCGAGGGAAAACTGAAAGTGGAATATACCTATGAGACTTTCCAATTCCCTGATGGTGAGACGTATGAACTCTGCAAACCCAATTATTCTATTTATGAATGGTATGCGGACAGCATCAAACCCGAAGACCTGTTCTGTACGGTGCGTATTCCTTTGCGCCACGTAGGTATGGGACAAATGATGGCGCTCGATCCCACTGAAATTGAAGCTTTGGCTGCTAAAAGTAATTATCCGGAATATGGTATCAGTGGCCGTTGCAACTATATCTCCGAGAGAGGAGTGAGAAGTTTAGGCTTGTCCGGTAATAAAGCACAGCATGCCGACCTGACAGTGGAACTTGGTTTCTCCAGCGATATGGGAGTTACGAACAGCCGCTATCCCGAAGAAATCTGTGAAGGACAGGCACAAGTAAATCAAGGCAGTATGATGGGACTTTCTTATGCCCAATTGGATGTATCTACAGAAGAGATGGAGAATGTAGACCTCTACATGCAGAGCCTTAGTGTTCCGGCACGTCGCAATGTGAATAATGAACAAGTGATCAAGGGTGAGCAGAATTTTTATAAGGCGAAGTGCCATCTCTGTCATGTAACCACCTTGCACACAAAACCACGTGGGTCTGTACTGTTGAACGGAACTCGTCTTCCCTGGCTGGGTAGTCAGATAATTCATCCATACTCGGACTTCCTGCTTCATGACATGGGCTCTGAAATTATGGGCGTAGGACTGAATGACAACTATGTAAGCGGTTTGGCCCGTGGCAACGAATGGCGTACGACTCCGCTTTGGGGTATCGGATTACAGGAAACAGTGAACGGCCATACTTACTTCCTGCACGATGGACGCGCCCGCAACTATGTTGAGGCTATCATGTGGCACGGTGGTGAAGGTGAAGCATCGAAGAACCTCTTCAAAAAGATGAGTAAAGAAGATCGTGATGCTTTGATCACATTCCTGAAATCATTATAAAACAAATAACGAACAATAAAACCAATAAGTATTATACAAGCAATTATGAAGAAATTAATTTTAATGGTTGTAATGGCTGCCCTTTCGTTGGCTGCTATGGCACAGCATGAAGAAGATACAGAAAACGGTGTAGTGTCACTTGCCGGAAGAGAGGGATTTACGATAGAAACCAAGAAGGGAGACTTTGTATTCAAGCCCTATCTGTTGGTACAGACTTGTGCAAATTTCAATTGGTATGATGATGAAGGTCTGGATAAGGCTTACAATCAGGATAATGTAGCTAATTCCGGTTTCTCAATTCCCTATGCTGTATTGGGCTTCACTGGTAAAGCTTTTGGTAAAGTAGCCTTTAATCTTTCTATCAATGCGGCTGCCAGTGGGGGAGCATTGCTTCAACAAGCATGGTTCGATGTACAACTTAAAAAACAGTTTGCCGTGCGTGTCGGTAAATTCAAAACACCTTTCTCGCATGCTTATCTGACAACGTTGGGTGAAACATTGTTGCCGCAGTTGCCGGTATCATTGACTTCTGCCGTCATTCTACCTTATTCTTTGAATGCGGTAACGCCTAACATCGGTACTGGTTTTGACCTCGGTGTTGAAATTCACGGATTGGTAGCTGATAAATTTGGCTATGAAGTAGGTTTATTCAATGGCACCGGTTCTTCTGTAAATACAGCTACCAAAACTCTGAGCGATGATTGGCATATCCCTTCTTTACTGTATGCGGGACGCTTTACTTATATGCCTAAAGGTGTGGTGCCGTCCACTCAAGGTAATCCCAATCGTTTGAATGAAGATAAGATCATGTTCGGTGTATCGGCTTCAATCAATGTGGAAAGTGAGAATGAAAGTACCAATGATACCCGTGTGGGAGTGGAATTTGCCATGTTAAAGAACAAACTATATCTGGGTGCTGAAGCATATTATATGAATGTAGGTTTCACGGATCGCCAGAAGATCAATGAAAGCTACAATTATTTGGGTGGTTATGTACAGGGCGGCTACTTTGTTGCTCCCCGTTTGCAGGCTGCCTTGCGTTATGACTTCTTTAACCGTAACGGTACCGGCGATGACGGATTTTTGAATATGCCGGCTGTGGGTATGAATTATTTCTTTAAGGGTTGTAACCTGAAACTCCAGGCTATGTACCAGTATATTGCCCGTACGGGTCACGATACACAGCTCGACCGTGATAATGATAATTTAGGTCTGGCAACTCATTCTGCAACAGTAATGCTACAATATACTTTCTAAAAAACAGGAAAGGGTGGGTATGAAGAACTATATATTATTCTTTCTTGCTATCTTTACGCTGACAGCTTTTTGTTCATGTGATGATGGAAGAATCTATGAGAAGGAGGTCAATATACAGCGTGATGGACGTGCTATGAAGTTGACCGGTCGTTTCAGTGGTATCAGCAATTGGACGGACGATTATAGTGTCGTTGTGGCAGGCTTCAATGATAAAAGTGAATACGCCGTTATAACGAAATCACTGCCAGTCAATGTAGCCGACGGAACAGATATCGTTATGACACTGGGAGGTATCAGTGATGATGTGAAATCACTCAAATTGTGTGTTATCAGTCGTTTGCGCGAATGCATTGTTGAATTTAAGACGATGGAAGACGAAGAACTCACAGCCGTCACAGATACCATATTAATGGATGTGGGAACACTGGACGTGGGTATGTTCAGTTCCATCCAGTCACAGGTTTTCGATAAAAGATGTGTAGCGTGCCATGGGCAGACCGGTTCTGCATCGGGTAATTTATTTCTGACGGAGGGTAAGAGCTATCATGCGTTGGTCAACCAGCCGGCGCATAAGAATAGTGATATACTATTGGTGAAACCCGGCAGTGTAGAAGAGAGTTTTCTACATCTGGTCTTGAACAGGGCTGGTGATACGAGTATGAACCATACCGATATGCTGTCAGAAGATGAGCAACCCTTATTGAAACTGATAGATAATTGGATAAACGAAGGTATTTTTTTGAATAACGAGTAAACGATATTGGAAATGAACAACAAAAAACAACAAACCAACCAATCAGAGAATACATTAACCGAGATTTTTAAATATGAAGTAAAAGAAGGCGTTTCAGAGTTTCATGTAATGATTCACTCTACCCGTCCGGAAGATACTTATGAGGAACAATTAAATGCGGTAGCCAATGCCTACAACGATTTGCTTGCAGGTGAATTGAAAGGTGCCATGGCTGTGTTTAAACGTTATTTCCTGAGTGATACCGCCAATCAGGCTGACCTCTTGCTGGCTATCACTACCGAAAGTTCCGACTGTGCTCTTTCCGTGGTAGAGCAGCCCCCTTTGGATGGGACGAAAATAGCTTTGTGGGCTTATTTACAGACCAATGTGCAGACACAAGTGTTGCACAACGGACTGTTTGAAGTAAAACACAATGCGTACCGCCACCTGTGGGGAGGCAGTGCTTTCAATCGTGCTGCTAATTCTGAATACCAGACCCGTTTGTTGCTGAATGACTACGTGATGCAGCTTATGGAACAAGGATGTAAATTGGCGGATAACTGTATCCGTACCTGGTTCTTCGTACAGAATGTGGATGTGAATTATGCCGGTGTGGTAAAGGCACGTAATGAGGTGTTCGTTACTCAGAACCTGACGGAAAAAACACACTATATTGCCAGTACAGGTATCGGCGGACGTCATGCTGATCCTAAGGTATTGGTACAAATGGATACCTATGCTGTGGCAGGCTTAAAGCCGGAACAGATACACTTTCTTTATGCTCCTACGCATCTGAATCCTACTTATGAGTATGGTGTCAGCTTTGAACGCGGAACGTATGTCGATTACGGTGACCGGCGTCAAGTGTTTATTTCAGGTACGGCAAGTATCAACAATAAAGGGGAAGTGGTATACCCCGGCGACATCCGCAGGCAGACGGAACGGATGTGGGAAAATGTAGAAGCCTTGCTGAAAGAGGCGGAGTGTACATTTGATGATTTGGGACATATGATTGTTTACCTGCGTGACATTGCAGACTATGCAGTTGTGAAGAGTATGTATGACAAGCGTTTCCCGGATACTCCTAAAGTATTTGTACATGCGCCTGTATGTCGTCCCGGATGGTTGATCGAAATGGAATGTATGGGAGTTAAGGCTTTGAAGAATAAGGAATATGCACCTTTTTAATTTGAAGAAAAGTCTCGTCTTCTTATATATCTGTCTGGTGGCTTTGCTCGCTGCGGTGACCTTTGTGGAGCATGTACATGGAACAGAGTTTGTAGAAAAGTATGTTTATCATACAGTTTGGTTTTGTTGTTTGTGGGGAGTACTTGCCGCATTGGCAGTTGCCGTGTTGGTTAAGCGGCAGTTGTGGCGGCGTCTCCCGACATTGTTGTTGCATGGCTCCTTCCTCGTTATCTTGGTGGGAGCCATGATTACATTTTCATGCAGCAAAAAAGGATATATGCATCTCACAGTAGGTACTGAGGTGGGAACTTTCATAGACCAAGACAGTAAGCGGGTAATCGAACTACCGTTCACCCTATGTTTAGACAGTTTTCGGGTGGAGTATTATCCGGGGACGGATGCTCCGGCAGATTACGTGAGCTATATTCGGGATGCGGAACCTGTTTCCATGAATCGTATCCTCTCTCGTCAGGGGTATCGCTTTTACCAGTCTTCTTTTGATGATGATAAAGAGGGGAGTTGGTTGTCGGTGAATTATGACCCGTGGGGAATAGGGATTACGTATGCAGGATATATTTTGCTGGGTATCTCCATGTTGTGGATGCTTGTCGGTCGCAGTGAGGAATTCCGTAGATTGCTTAGGCATCCGTTGCTTCGAAAAGGGGGAATGTTTGTGTGGTTGCTCATGGTTACGGGAACGGCGATGCAAGCAGAAAACAGAAGTCTTCCGGCACTTGCACTCAGAGAGGCGGATAGCCTGGCTTCCAAACAAGTGATTTATCATGATCGCGTAGTACCTTTTAATACCCTTGCACGAGACTTTGTATTGAAACTGACCGGGAAATCTTCTTATGGTGGCATGACACCCGAACAGGTTGTCGGGGGTTGGTTACTCCGTCCGGAGGTTTGGCAGAATGAACCGATGATTTATATAAAGAGTGCGGAACTTCGTCATTTACTCCGATTGCCTTCTTCCTATGCCTGTCTTACTGATTTGTTTGATGGACAAAACTATCGCTTGCAGGAATTTTGGAAAGGAGGACAAAAGCCACACATGAAAATGACTTCGTTGGAAAAGGCTATCATGGAAACGGATGAAAAGGTAGGATTGATACTGATGCTACGGAGTGGAATACTTATCCGTCCTTTACCGGAAGATGGGAGTATAAAACCACTGTCTGACGTAAAGGTGCAGGCTGAAATATTGTACAATCGCATTCCATTTAGCAAACTGTTGTTCATGTTCAATCTGACTGTAGGGATGTTGGCATTTTTCTATCTGCTTTATTGCAGCATGCATCGTTCGGCAGGTAAGGCATGGAGCGTTTTTACAGTTGCACTTTATGCGGCATTCCTTTTTCAACTCTTTGGCTACTGTTTGCGGTGGTATATTGGCGGGCGTATTCCGTTGAGCAATGGATATGAAACCATGCAGTTTATGGCACTGTGTACACTTCTGCTTGCATGCATATTCCGGCGTCGCTTCTCTTTTACGTTGCCTTTTGGACTGCTTATTTCGGGTTTTGCTTTGTTGGTAGCTTATCTTGGGCAGAACAATCCTCAGATCACTCCTTTGATGCCTGTGTTGCTGTCTCCTTGGTTAAGTATCCATGTTTCTCTGATTATGGTATCTTATGCATTGTTTGCCTTTATGATGCTAAATGGATTACTGGCATTCTGCATAGGAGGCTGGCGAAAAAAGGCAATCGATTCGGAGATTCAGGAACAGCGTAAGGTTCGTGTGGAGCAATTGATGCTTTTCAGTCGGTTGATGCTTTATCCGGCAGTATTTTGTCTGGGGGCGGGGATTTTTATTGGTGCTGTGTGGGCGAATGTTTCATGGGGGCGCTATTGGGCCTGGGACCCGAAAGAAGTCTGGGCTTTGATCACCTTTTTAATCTATGGTGCGGCATTCCACGGACCATCGCTTGCCGTCTTCCGGCAACCCCGGTTCTTCCATGCTTATATGGTGTTGGCTTTCCTTACGGTGCTGATGACTTACTTCGGAGTAAATTATCTACTGGGCGGTATGCATAGCTATGCCTGATTATCTTTCTATTTTCGGATGATATAATAAAAATGCCTACGGAATCCGCAGGCATTTTTTACAAAAACAACTAACTAAACACATGCAAAGTTAATCAAGCGCACCGGACTTTTCTTTCACAGTACCGTTCGCATTGCGCACATATATCATAACCTAACATTGCCCCGAGTATAAAATCTTCTCTTTCAATTCTACCGGGTTAATGTCAGATATTGTCATAAGGCTATGGAATAAGAGAAAATTATGCCAAGTGATTTTTTATGTCGCTCACCCAAACGTCGATACGTTCTTCCGTCTTATCACTTTCGTTGATGTCATCAAGAGCGAGTCCGACAAACATACCGTCGATGACGGCAATAGAGGAGGCGAAAGAATAATCTTTTGCAGATACCTTACCAACGATGGTACAACCGGAATCCTTGATATCTTCGTATATGATACCCATACCATCGCAGAATGTATCGCAATAAGACTCAGCATCACCACAACCGAACAGGGCAATTGTTTTTTCTTTCAGGTCTGATTCTTTCAACACTTTAACGCCATCATACCAGTCATCCTGCAATTCACCGTCACCCCAGGTGGAAGTTCCTAAAAGAAGAGCTTCGTATTCCTTTACTATGTCGGCATTCATTTTGCTGACATCGATTACGTCAGATGCGGGAACACCAAGTTTAGAAGCGATTGTTTCGGCAATGCCTTGTGTAGTTCCGGTTGAGGAACCATAAAATATTCCTATTTTCTTCATACTATAAAATGGTTTAATTTGTACGGTTGCAAAGTAACGGCATCAGAGGGGTTTATGAAATACCCACAAATAATGAAATGTTTCTTTGTAGCTAACCACTTATAGGTATGACTGAAAACAAATGATAATCCATTAAGAAATATAGAAGTTTTATCTATCTTTGCTGATGGATACTAAAAATAAATCGATTATGAACACTTTAGAATTGGAAGCTTATAAAGCGGCATTAGCTAGAGAAGTGTTGAACATCAATAACCAAGAGGTGCTCGATACAATAAAAGATATTATACAGAGAAGTGGAAATCTGACCAATGCTCCTTATCAGATAGGTGTCAAAGAGGCCCGAAAACAGTTGCAGGACTCCGAAAAGCGCTTTGATGAAGGGGAATACGTGAGTGAAGAGGAAATGGAAGAGTTTTATAATGCACTGCAATAATGAAAATACAATACGACTGATATTTTAAAAGATTATCCGATAGGAGTCTGTGAAGAAGCACCTCCTTATGGAAATATATAATTATTTACGGTTTTTCTTCAAATCAGGCAAAAACCAGGTAACCAATCCGAGTAACGGCATATAAGCGCAGACATTATAAACAGCTTCGATGCCGAACTTATCCGCCATATTTCCCAATACAGCCGAGGCAATACCTGCCACTCCGAAAGCAAATCCGAAGAATAATCCGGAGATCAGTCCCAGTTTACTGGGTAATAATTCCTGCGCATATAACAGGATGGCGGGGAAAGCAGATGAAAGAATCAGGCCGACACAGAAACTCATAATAATTGTGGCAAGCAAGCCGACATGAGGCATCAGCATACTGAAAGGTGCAGCACCGAGGATGGAACCCCAGATGACGTACTTTCTTCCGATACGATCTCCGATAGGACCACCCATCAGTGTTCCGATGGCTGTAGCCACAAGAAACACAAAGAGATAAAGCTGGGAGTCCTGCACACTTACTCCGAATTTATCAATCAGATAGAAGGTGTAATAGCTGCTTAAACTTGCCATATAAATATATTTGGAGAAGATAAGTATCAGCAGGATAGAAATGGAAAGAACCGTTTTCCCCATAGGCAAAGGCATCTGCATATGAGGTTGCAGGGCAATATGATCACGTTTCATCCGGGTAATGTATCCTTTGTACCATTTGCCGACAGGTATCATTACCATGATTGCTATCACTGATAAAATTGCGAATAATGCGATGTTGTGCCTACCATAAGGTGCTACAATTAAAGCTACCAGTAACGGACCCAATGATCCTCCCAGGTTTCCACCCACCTGAAACAGGGATTGTGCCAATCCTCTTCTGCCTCCGGAGGCGAGCGAAGTGATGCGGGATGCTTCCGGGTGAAGTACGGAAGAACCTATACCTATGATGAACACTGAGAACAATACCCAATAAAGATTCGTGGAAAAGGCCAGATTCAACATCCCCGTCATAGTGAACAACATACCCATCGGTAGTGTCCAGGCAAACGGGCGCTTATCAAAAAATAATCCGAATACGGGTTGGAATACCGATGCGGACATCTGATAAACCAGCGTAATCAATCCGATTTGTGCAAAACTCAATGTCAAGTCCTCTTTGAAAAGCGGATATGTAGCGGTTATGACGGATTGCAATAAGTCGTTCAGACAATGGGAAATACTTAATGCGATCAATATCGGATAAGCTATCGAGCTTACCGGGCGTTGTGTATTCTGTTGCATGATGGTTGCGTCTCTAATGTAAATCGGGCGCAAAGGTACAAAATAAAATGATTAATACGGATGAGTAAACCAAAAGCATGAACCTTCTCCTTCGGTTGATTCCACTCCGATTTTTCCTCCCATCTGAGATACTAAACTTTTGCAGATGGAAAGTCCGAGACCGGTACCCTGTACAAAGGTATTGAGTTTCACAAACCGTTCGAATATGCTATCAATTTTCTCTTTGGGAATCCCGAAACCTGTATCACGTACATAGAATTTTATTTCGTGAGGTGCCGTCTGTTCATATCCTAAAGCGATAGTGCCTTGTTTCGTAAACTTCAATGCATTGTTTATGAAATTGGTTATGACCTGCATGAATCGGTTCTTGTCTGTATAAATATGGCAATCGGGCATATACTTCTCAAAGACCAGATCCACAGTTTCCGGCACTTTCATCTCCATCGATTTGATGATTTTCATGCAGCTTTCGTTTACATCCAGGTCAGAACGTACGAAGTCGAATGTTCCGGACTCTATCTTCGAAAGATCGAGAATATCAGAAACCAGTTGCAGAAGCAATTCATTATTTGTTTCTACTATTTTGATATATTCCTGGCGTTCTTCCCTGTCGTCTGTTTCTGCCAGCAGACTGGAAAAACCAACGATAGAATTGAGCGGAGTACGTATTTCATGACTCATATTGGCAAGGAAAGCAGATTTCAAGCGGTCCAGTTCTTCGGCTTTGTCACGGGCAATGATCAGTTTCTGTTCTGTCTCTTTCAAGGGAGTGATATCATAGTTGATACACAGCATTTCAATAACTCCATCCTGAGGACGATAATCCCTGACCATTACGTTTATACTGGTCCACGAATATTTTCCGTTACCTCTGTTGATGCGTACTTCTTTACTTAAACTAGTGGCTTTCCCTTCTTTAACCTGACCTACAAACTGTTTCAGAACAGCGCAATCTTCCGGGTGAACATGAGAATACACTCCGATAACCTGAGGCATGGGAGTATTTTCTTTTTCACCCAAATTCCTGTACCATGTATTCTGGGCATACCCGTCTCTTGTCATTATATTAAAATGAGCAAACCCTACTTTGGCATAGTCACCTATTAAGAGGAACAGATGCTCAAACTCTTGTATTTTGGTGTATGCACTGGTGGTTTCTGTTGTATCTATATTGATAAACAGGTAATTGCTGAATTGATTCTGCGAATCGTAAAGCAGAGCCACTTTGGTCTGAAGATTGATAACATCTTTTCTTCGACTTGTGACGTATCGGTCGATTTTAGAGAAGTCATAATTAATCGAGAAGTCCACATTTTCTTTGGCACGCAACTTTTCTTTCACGTCTTCGGGAATATTGGGATTCTCAAACAGTGATACCCCCAATGCTTCCTGCATATCCGCCAAGCCGAATATTTCAAGTTCTTTATCATTCATATCTACCAGATATCCGTCTTTATCGTAAAGCTCGATACCTACCGGCAGATTCTTATAAATATTGCGAAGAATTTTTTCACTGTGATCCAATGCACGGCGATCCTCTTTAGCTTGAAGTTCCGCTTTACGTAATTGGAGGCAAATGCTGATGATGTTTCCTAAAGAAGAAAACCATTGATGGTCGATGTTACTCCAGCTGCGGTGTGTTCTGACCATATCGATGCCCATATATCCCCATACCTTATCTTTCGATAGGAGAGGAACTACCATTACCGATTTAATGTCTTGCACCTCCAAGGTATCACGGTAAACTTTTGCTTCGGGAGGCATATCATCCAATGTATTCAGAATGATTGATCTCTTTTCTGAGATTTGGCGATCCCACCAGAGAGAATCATCCCAAGGTACATCTTGCAGGAAATCCAGTTCCTGGGATATTCCTTCGGCTGTTGCTTCGTAAATGCAACTTTGTACTTTATGTTCCCGGTCTATTTCGAATATATAGGTACGGTCTCCTTTGGTTTGTTTGAGGAGATCTGCCAATATTTTATTGATGATCTGTGTAATATCATCCGATTGCAGAAAAGCGAGTAATGAATAAGAAAGGCTGTTTTGTTGATAAAGCAGGCTGTTTACCTGGAGAGAGTCTGCATTTTCACTCGTTTCTCCGGTCTGCTTGTCTATACATTGCAGATATCCTATCATATTTTTGTACCCCTCTTCATCCGGTTGTTTGAAGCTGATTTTAGAATAGACCCATATATCCCCATCTTTTGCCCGGATGGGGAACATCTGCTCATAGGTTTCTATGTTTGTGAGCGAAAAGTATTCATTCCTGAGTCGCCTCCGATGATCCTCCCGTATTCTTTCATGAAAATCTTCGAAACTGATCCGGTCGCTTTCAAGTCCGAGTAAGTCAATTATAAAGTCTGAACAAATATATTGGCGATTCTTCAGGTCCGATTCCCACCAACCCATTTTAGCCATTTGCGCAATCTGGCGATATTTCTCACAGTCAATATTTGGCTTCTCTTTCATATATCTTTTTGCTCCTGTTTTCTATTCTTTATTAAAATCTCAGTGGGCAAATATAGAGATAACTTTTATATTTTGAGGAATTTGTTGTCAAAAGAATGTTATTGCTTGCAGTATGGTACTTATAAAGGGCTTTGGGGGAACCGTTGAAGGAAGGAGGAGGATGAGTACAAAATAGGCGGTTTTTCGTCTTTGGTATAGGAATGAATAAGACTCACCACAGATTACACAGATTCACACAGATTTATTATTCTAATAATCAGTAAAATAGAATCTGTGTCAATCTGTGTAATCTGTGGTGAATTAATTCATAACCATACAGAAATGAATAAATAAACTCCTTACTTATATAAATAATTAAGATAAGAATGAAAACTCCGTTTAAATTCCAAATATTCATAGCATCCTTACTGTTGTGGATCGTTGCCAACCCTACCTCCGCTCAACAGATACGTTCACTTCACGAACAATTTCTTCATCCTTCAGAAGAGGCAAAACCCTGGACGTTCTGGTATTGGATGTATGGTGCCGTATCAAAAGAAGGGATTACTGCCGATTTGGAGGCTATGAAGCAAGCTGGGCTGGGAGGTACGTATCTGATGCCGATTAAGGGAATTAATGAAGGAGCGCAATATAATGGAAAAGCACAACAATTGACACCTGAATGGTGGGAGATGGTGCGTTTCAGTATGGAAGAAGCCAATCGTTTGGGATTAAAGTTGGGTATGCATATCTGTGATGGTTTTGCATTAGCCGGTGGCCCTTGGATCAGTCCGGAGGAATCTATGCAGAAGGTGGTATGGAGTGACACAATCGTTGAGGGGGGGAAACTCAAGGCGCTCCGTCTGCCACAGCCCGAGGCCTATGAAGGTTTTTATGAAGATATCTCTCTGTTTGCTTTGCCCATAAAGGAAGTACCGGATGAGATGCCGGCCCGAATAACATGTGTCAATATAGCTATGGAAGAGCATGCTGATTCTCCCAAAGCGGTGAATATGGATGCTGCCGGTGTGATCCGTTCTTCATATCCTTGTTATATCCAGTATGAATACGAGCGTCCTTTTACCTGTCGTAACGTTGAAGTGATTCTGAGTGGTAATAACTATCAGGCGCATCGACTGAAAGTGATGGCAAGTGATGACGGAGTGAATTTTCATTTGGTGAAACAGTTGGTACCTGCCCGTCAGGGATGGCAGAATACAGATGAGAATTCAACGCATGCCATTCCTGCAACTACCGCTCGCTATTTCCGCTTCTATTGGACTCCTGAAGGGAGTGAGCCGGGAAGTGAGGATATGGATGCAGCCAAGTGGAAACCTAATTTGAAGATAAAGCAGCTGCGACTGCACCGGGAAGCCCGGTTGAATCAGTGGGAAGGGAAAGCCGGACTGGTATGGCGTGTTGCCTCGGCTACGAAAGAAGCGGAAGTCGGAAAGAAAGATTGCTATTCCCTTTCACAGATTATCAATCTGACCGATCAATGTAAAGCGGGTATATTGACAACTACTCTTCCCAAGGGAAAATGGAAATTATTGCGTATGGGGCATACTGCCACCGGACATACCAATGCGACTGCCGGAGGGGGAAAGGGGTTGGAATGTGATAAGTTCAGTGCGAAAACAGTGCGTAAACAGTTCGACAACTGGTTTGCACAGGCATTTCTAAAGACAGATTCAGACGTTGCACGCTGTGTATTGAAGTACATGCATGTGGATAGCTGGGAATGTGGCAGTCAGAATTGGAGTGATACGTTTGCAGCTGAATTCCGGAAACGTCGCGGATACGACCTGATGCCTTATTTACCGTTACTGGCGGGTATTCCGATGGAAAGTGTAGAACGGAGTGAAGAGATTCTGAGGGATGTTCGTACTACTATATCCGAGCTTGTTGTTGATGTCTTTTATAAAGTATTGGCGGATTGTGCTAAAGAATATGATTGTCAGTTCTCGGCAGAATGTGTAGCTCCCACGATGGTGAGCGATGGGTTGTTGCATTACCAAATGGTGGACCTTCCCATGGGAGAATTCTGGCTGAATAGTCCTACCCATGACAAACTGAATGATATGCTGGATGCTGTCAGTGGGGCACATATTTATGGAAAGAGCATTATCCAGGCAGAAGGATTTACGGAGGTGCGTGGTACATGGGATGAACATCCCGGAATGTTGAAGGCGTTGCTCGACCGGAATTATGCATTGGGGATTAACCGCCTTTTTTATCATGTGTATGTCCACAATCCATGGCTGGATCGCAAACCCGGTATGACATTGGATGGCATCGGCCTTTTCTTTCAGAGAGATCAGACCTGGTGGAATAAAGGGGCAAAGGCACTTTCTGATTATGCCACACGTTGTCAAGCATTGCTACAGTATGGACATCCGGTAGTAGATATTGCCGTTTTCACAGGAGAAGAGATTCCAAGGCGTGCAGTACTGCCGGACCGATTGGTTCCTTCTCTTCCGGGTATTTTCGGGGCGGAGCGTGTGGAAAGTGAGCGTATTCGTCGGACGAATGAAGGACAACCTTTGCGTGTGCGTCCTGTGGGCGTTACGCATTCTGCCAATATGGTTGATCCGGAGAAATGGGTGAATCCGCTTCGTGGTTATGCCTATGATAGTTTCAACAAGGATGCATTGCTCCGGTTGGCGAAAGTGGAAGATGGCAGGATGACATTGCCGGGTGGAGTCAGTTATAAAGTGTTGGTCGTACCGCTTCCTCGACCGATGAATCCGGAACAGGCAGAGTTGTCTCCTGAAGTGGAGAAGAAGATTAATGAATTGAAGAAAGCGGGCATATTGATTCCTGACCTTCCTTATACCGGAGATGACTTCTCGGCATACGGATTGGAACGTGATCTGATTGTGCCGGAAGATGTTGCTTGGACGCATCGTCGGGGAGAACAGGGGGATATTTATTTTATTGCTAACCAACGGGAAGAGACACGTACTTTCACTGCAAGTATGCGTATCTACGGCAGAAAGCCCGAATGTTGGAATCCATTGACAGGAGAAATAGACTTCCGGCCTTCGTATGAACAGAAGAATAATCGAACGGAAGTTACACTGACGTTGGCGCCGAATGAATCCGTATTCATCGTATATCCGACAGAAAAGAACTGTTTCGGTGATGAGAAGAGTTTACAGAAGCAACAGAAGGAGGGGAGTTATTCTGCGAAAGAGTTTTCGGAGGTTGCAGTAGAATTGGGAGAGTATACAGTGAATTTCATAACTAATGGCAGGACCGTAAATCGGAAAGAACTTTTCGATTGGAGCCGGGAGCAGGATGAGAAGATCCGGTACTATTCGGGAACAGCCGTCTACAGGACTGCATTCCATTGGAAAGACAAACCGGAAACAACTGTTTATCTGAATTTGGGAAAGGTCTGCAACCTGGCAACTGTCCGCGTGAATGGTGTGGACTGTGGAACAATCTGGACTGCTCCTTACCGGACTAATATTACGGCAGCTTTAAAGGAGGGTACAAATGAACTCGAAATAGAGGTGACCAATACTTGGGCGAATGCTCTCAAAGGAGCTGATGAAGGAAAAGCACCATTCAGCGGAATCTGGACGAATGCCAAATATAGGAGACAGGAAAAAACACTGCTTCCGGCGGGACTGCTGGGACCGGTTTCATTCCTTTCTTTCGGGTTATGAATTCATTCACCACAGAGTAACACAGAGTTTCACAGAGTTTAATCAATTTGAAATCAAAAGAATAGAACTCCGTGAAACTCTGTGTTACTCTGTGGTGAAAACTCATTACCTTTCCCGATATGAGTTATATAGGAGTGCTGCAAAGAACATAACTGTCTGTGTGGCAATGTACTTGGTGTTCCACTAATATCAGTCGTAGTGGAACACGAGTTCAGCCCTAGTGGGAAGTACCTTCAGTCCTAGTGGGAAGTACCTTCAGTCCTAATGGGAACTATCTTCAGTCGTAGTGGGAAAAGAGCTTATCACTGATGGATTCTAAGCTAAAGTAAATAACGGACTATAAACAACAAGTATCTTTCTGTATGTTAGCGTTAAGCTAATATCTGATAGTTTTTTGATACACAGTTCGGATACTTGCCACTGGTAGCTCGTTGTTTGGGCGGGCTTTGCCCGCTAAATTTTCATTTTATTGAGTACAAACTTCCCTCTTTTCCGTCTTCTCTTTACGGAATCCGGTTCTTCTCTTTTTGGGATGCTTATCCTGAACTCTGTGAGAACCCTAAATATACAACGATGAAAAACTTAATAGCTACAGCAGGCACTACACTTGCTATTTTTCTATTTGCAGTTTGCCTGTCAACTCATGCAGAAGTGCACCTGCCTGCCATCTTCTCGGATGGCATGGTTATGCAGCAACAGACCCATGCCAATCTCTGGGGGACGGCAACTCCCAATAAGAAAGTAACCGTCCGCACTAGCTGGGATGGAAAACTGTATGCGGCAACAGCGGATAAACAAGGTGCATGGAAACTAACCGTTTCCACTCCCGAAGCAGGCGGACCTTATACTGTTACTTTTGATGATGGAACTCCGAAAGTTCTGAGCAATATTCTGATAGGGGAATTATGGCTTTGCTCCGGTCAAAGCAATATGGAGATGCCTATGAAAGGCTTTAAAAACCAGCCTGTAGAGAACGCTAATATGGATATTCTCCGTAGTAGGAACCCTGAGCTAAGACTATTCACAGTGAAACGTACCTCTACGCTCACTCCGCAAAATGATGTGACAGGCTCCTGGAAAGAGGCAAGTCCGGCTACAGTGCGCGATTTCAGTGCGACAGCCTATTACTTCGGGCGGTTGGTAAATGAAATATTGGATGTTCCGGTGGGCTTGATAGTGGCAGCTTGGGGCGGTTCGGCTTGCGAAGCTTGGATGACTGCCGACTGGTTGAAAGCTTTTCCGGATGCAAAGATACCCCGGTCGGAGACAGATATCAAATCAAAGAACCGTACTCCAACCGTACTGCATAATGGTATGTTGCACCCATTGATCGGACTGACCATGAAAGGAGTCATCTGGTATCAGGGTGAGGATAACTGGAATCGTGCCCATACCTATGCGGATATGTTTACGACACTCATTAACGGATGGCGTACCGAATGGAAACAAGGTGATTTTCCTTTTTATTACTGCCAGATAGCTCCATACGATTATGGAATTATCACGGAACGTGGAAAAGAAGTAATCAATACAGCCTATCTCCGCGAAGCACAGGCGCAAGTAGAGCACCGTGTACCCAATACCGGTATGGCCGTACTGCTGGATGCAGGGATGGAAAAAGGCATTCATCCTCCCCGTAAGCAAGTTGCCGGTGAGCGATTGGCACTTCTTGCCCTGACAAAGACTTACGGGATAGAAGGAGTAAACGGTGAAAGTCCTTATTATAAAGGCATTGAAATAAAGAATGACACGGTCATTGTGAGTTTCGAACGTGCCGGCATGTGGATTAGTGGCAAGAACTGTTTTGAATCGAAGAATTTTGAGGTAGCGGGTGAAGACAAAGTATTCTATCCGGCTAAAGCATGGATCGAACGCAGCAAGATGCTTGTAAAAAGTGAGATGGTACCACATCCTGTTGCTGTGCGATATGGTTTTGTGAATTATGTGGAAGGAGATGTCTATTGTGACGGTTTGCCGTTAGGTTCTTTCCGTTCGGATGACTGGTGATACGTGTGAAATATGAAAAGAATTTATCTGATTATAATCCTGATTCTTGTTGGCGTGTCGGCTCTTTGGAGCCAGCATGCCAATGTTGTTTGGAATACCTCCAGTCGTAATTCTTCCGAATCAATGCCGTGTGGAGGTGGAGATATCGGTATGAATGTGTGGGTAGAAGAGGGGGATGTCTTGTTTTATCTGAGTCGTAGCGGTACTTTTGATGAGAATAATTGTCTGCTGAAACAGGGGCGTTTTCGTATCCGCCTGTCTCCCAATCCTTTTAAAGAAACAAAAGAGTTCCGGCAGGAATTAATGCTTAATGACGGATTCGTGGAGATTTCGGCAGAAGGTACACGAATTCAAATTTGGGCGGATGTATTCCATCCCGTAGTTCATGTAGAGATTGTCAATGCCCGTCCCTTGCAGGCAGAAATCTTTTATGAGAATTGGAGATACCGGGACCGGCCGATCCGGAAAGGAGAGGGGCAACAATGCTCCTACAAATGGGCTCCTCCCCAGGGAGCAGTAACAAGTGCCGACACCATCCGTCCCCTCCCAAACTCTCAATTCTCCACTCTTAATTCTCCACTTATTACGTTTTATCACCGTAATCCGGAAGAGACCGTTTTTGATGTAGCAGTATCCCAGCAAGGTATGGATACGGTCAAATCCCGGTTGATGAATCCTTTAAAGAACCTGACGTTCGGAGGATGCCTGTCAGGTGAGAATCTGGAATATGCCGGAATCTCAGATGCGGTATATACCGGAACTGATTATCGGGCCTGGAAGTTTCGTTCATCGAAAGTATCCCGAAAACAACACTTTTTCGTTGTACTGCATACAGATCAGACGGAGACAGAAGAACAGTGGATACAAGACTTACAAGTCGGTCTGAGGAGAATAATGCCACATGGAAAGGTTTCTATGAAAGTGCTTTCGCAAGATAAGAAACAAACCCGCCAATGGTGGAACGCTTTCTGGCAACGTAGTTTCATTGTGGCAGAAGGAGAGGCTGGGGAGATAACCCGGAATTATACTCTTTTCCGCTATATGCTAGGCTGTAATGCTTATGGCAATGTTCCTACCAAGTTCAATGGTGGCTTGTTCACCTTTGATCCTTTACATATAGATCCGAAACAGGCATTTACTCCTGATTATCGGAAATGGGGAGGCGGCACAATGACTGCACAGAATCAACGTCTGGTATATTGGCCGATGTTGAAAAGCGGTGATTCTGACATGATGCCTGCCCAGTTTGATTTCTATAACCGGATGTTGAAGAATGCCGAATTGCGCAGCCGTGTGTATTGGCAACACGGGGGAGCCTGTTTCTGCGAACAGATAGAGAATTTCGGTTTACCCAATCCTGCCGAATATGGTTTTAAACGCCCGGAAAGGTTCGATAAAGGACTGGAATACAACGCATGGTTGGAATACGAATGGGATACCGCACTCGAATTCTGCCAAATGATACTTGAGACGAATAATTATACCGATGCGGATATCACTTCCTATTTGCCTTTGATTGAAAGTTCATTGACTTTCTTTGATGAGCATTATCGTATGCTTGCTTCCCGTCGTGGACGGAAGGAGTTGGATGGAGAAGGACACCTGATTCTCTTTCCGGGTTCTGCCTGTGAAACCTATAAAATGACTAATAATGCCAGCAGCACTATTGCCGCATTGCGGACCGTGCTGGAAACTTACGGACGGAAGAACGAAATGCTGGAAGTAATCCCGCCGATACCATTGCGTTATATCGAAGTAAAGGATTCTGCGAATTCCATAACTATGCCGGTGCTGAAACAAACGATTGCCCCTGCTAAGAGTTGGGAGCGTATTAATAATGTGGAGACTCCGCAACTCTATCCCGTATTTCCGTGGC
>ENA-USYP01000264-USYP01000264.1-human-gut-metagenome-genome-assembly--contig:-NODE-264-length-53739-cov-7.110711_pt1 | contig 53739 bp, 49 predicted proteins | sample MGYA00250065_ERZ773512 | MGnify/ENA primary metagenome ERZ773512 (study PRJEB29103, sample SAMN06112003) | human gut metagenome | biome: human gut; feature: ankylosing spondylitis patient; material... | reverse complement strand
AATCCGGATAATAATATAAGAAACGTCTGACTTGGGAGTATCCAGGTCAGACGTTTTTCTTTTGGAGTATCTATTTACGTGGCGGCAACGCTGCTGTGCCTGGTAGGGCTGTATCGGCTGGAATACTGCTATGACCTGACCGACACGGCGGAGATGAAGGAGATCATCCGGGAGGATCTGGTATCCATTTCTGGATTTCCGTATCACGGAGAGGTGGATGTTCTGGAAACTGCGACGGTAAAGGATCGGATGTTTGTTCTGTACCGGCTGGAACAGAATGGAACGTTTGAACGGCAGGGTATTTATCAATTCCAGCGGGGCTTGTTTGGCGGATACCGCTTTCGGAGCAGAGAATATGACACCTGTCCCATTGTGAATACGAGCCTGATCCAGATAGGCAGACAGCGGTACCTGGAGATCTACACCGCAAACTGGCCGAAGGAGGCTGCCAGCTTCCGGGTATTTCCCGGGTACCGTCCGCCTGCTTATGACGGCGAGGAGGAGATCCTGCCGGACATCAGCACACTGGCGCCGGTGTATGAGGGAACGGCGGCCAAGAGTATCCTTCAGGTGATCCCGGTGACGGAGGAGCAGGTCAAGGCTGGCTTTTTCGGCAGCATGTCCGTGGCTTACTATGATGCGGAAGGCAGCCAGTTGGATACAGGGGAGCTGATAAAGCTGTACCGGAATTCGGAGGGCGGCTCCGGCGGCGGGGGAGGCGGCAACGGAGCTATTTGGCCTGTGGATGTTTTCCAGGTGATCCTTGTCATTTTGGGTATCATTATGACCCGGTATTTCCTCTGCCCGGAGCCGAAAAAGGAACGAAAAGATCATCTATAAAAAGGTCCCCGGAGCAGCGCTCCGGGGACCTTTTATACGGTTCTTGTCTGTTTAGGCTGCGGAGTCAAAGGCTTCTTCCATCAGGAAGATGGTGCCGTCCTTTTCGCTTTCCACAATGGCGTACTGGCGGAGGGCGCCGTCCGCGTCCACATAGGAGATGCCCCGGTTGGGGATCGTTTCCACAAAGGGAATGGCCAGCAGGAGGGGACGGTCCGGGGAAAGGGCATCCGCCGTGTAGAGGTCATCATCGCGGGTGAGCGTGAGCTGGTCGCCGCCCTCCCGGAAACCTACGATGAAATAGTGGAAGTCCGTGACGGAGCGGGTGGGCAGGAGTACGATCTCCGCCATGGGGTCCGCCTCCCGGTAAGCGTCATAGCCGCCCTCTGCCAGACCGGCATCCTCTGCGGGAAGGACGGAGAGGGCCTCGCCTTCCAAGGCGGGGGGTTCGGTCTGGGCGGGAGGCTCGGATGGCTCTGCCTGCTGGGGCGACTGCTCCGGGGCGTGATCTGCTGGTTGGCCGCAGGCTGCCAGACACAGCAGCAGGAAAACGGCCGTCAACAGGGCCAGGATGCGTTTCATGGGATCACTCCTTTACAAGCGGGAAAGCTCAGTCCTTGTCCTTGGCGGCTTCGATGGCCTTGACCTCCTTCAAGGTCCAGCCGGAAACCGTCAGGTCGGCGGCCATCACCGGGTCCACAGGGACAGCCAGATACATATTGTTGCCATAGGTATAAGCGCCAGAGGTGACGCCGATGACCTGACCGTGGGCGTTCATCAGCGCGCCGCCGCTGCTGCCCCGGGAAATGTCGGCGGAGTTGACAATGCAGGGCAGGGCATAACGGTCCAGCTCATGAGCGGTGGAGCCGATGATGCCGGAGCTGATGGCCAGCCCCAGACCCAGAGGGTTGCCGATGGCGTACACCGGATCGCCGGGGCGGATGTCCGCCGTGCCCACCAGATCCAGATGGTTGAAGGCGGAAGTGGTGCGGCGGGACTGATTGGTCCGGGAGACCTTGATCACGGCGATGTCGATACCGGTATCGTAGTAGAGGACCCGCTCTACCTCGTAGGTTTCTCCGTTGAGGAGGGTGGCGGTGGCCTTGATGGAATCTTCGATGGAGTGATAGTTGGTGACGGCCAGACCGTCGGCGCTGATGAAGAAGCCGCTGGCGTCGGCGGAGGAGACCTCGTCATGGACCTGCTCCTCCGTCTCATACAGGCTGAGCTGGAAGGCGGCGGAGAGGTAGCGGTCCGCCAGCTGGCGGGCGATATAGTCCTTGTTCAGCAGGCCCAGAGCGTTGGCGGCGGAGGCGGTGCAGACACCGAAGTCCATCAGGCGGGAGAGCACCGTTGTTTCCGTTCCCTTATAACAGAAATCCAGCGCGTCATAAATGGCTTCCGCCAGATCGCCCACGGAGAGGATGCCCGTTAGCTGGCGGCCGGTGAGTCCGATCCGCCAGGCGAAGGCTGCGGCGTCGGAGATCTCAAAGTCCCCGGTCTTGTCGCTGTAGCCCAGCATCCGCAGCAGCATAGCACACCAGGCGTCGGCGTTCAGGTGACCGTTGGGATCAAACTGTACGTTGCTGACGCCGGAGATCCAGCCCCGGCGGTTGGCGTAGTTCACAGCGGTGCGGGCCCAGTCCGGCACATCCCGGAAACCGGCAAACCAGCCGTCGGTGTCCGGCTTTTTCTCGCCGCCGGCCAGACGAACCAGCAGCACGGCGGCCTGAGCCCGGGTGGCGGGCTTCGTCAGATCCCGACTGGGATCTTCGGAGAGCAGATGCAGCACCGTCAGGGCATCGGCCCGGCGGGCAGCATCCCCGGTCTGGGCGCTGGCCATGGGGACGGCGCAGATGAGAAGCATCACCGCGCACAGCGCGGATAACAGTCGTTTTTTCATGAAAAAGGCTCCTTTTGGATTTGGTGGCCTACATTGTAGCACCGAATGGACCGGATTGCAAGACACCGGAGCGTTGGGCAAAAGAGGGGGGAGATGGACGGTAGACAGCAATCAAAAAAACTGGTATGATAAACGTATCGAAGAAACAAACTTAACTTTATGATAAGGAGTGACTTAAAATGGAACTGAAAGACATTTTGAGCAAGTGCGATCACACGCTTCTGGCCCAGACGGCCACCTGGGACGAGATCAAGGCCATCTGCGATGACGGCATGAAGTACGGCTGCGCCAGCGTGTGCATCCCCGCCAGCTATGTGAAGCAGGCGGCGGAGTATGTGGCGGGCAAGCTGCCCATCTGCACCGTCATCGGCTTCCCCAACGGCTATGACACCACCGCGGCCAAGTGCTTCATGGCCGCCGACGCCGTGAGCAACGGCGCGGAGGAAGTGGACATGGTCATCAACCTCGGCTGGGTGAAGGACCGGAAATGGGACGAGCTGCTCTCGGAGATCAAGGCCATAAAGGAGGCCTGCCACGGCAAGCTGCTGAAGGTCATCATCGAGTGCTGCTTCCTCACCGATGAGGAGAAGATCAAGCTGTGCGAGATCGTCACCGCCTCCGGCGCGGACTACATCAAGACCTCCACCGGTTTCGGCGGTGGCGGCGCCACCCGGGAGGACGTGGCCCTGTTCGCCAAGCACGTGGGGCCCAGCGTGAAGATCAAGGCTGCCGGCGGCATCGCCAATTTGCAGGATGCGGAGGATTTCATCAATCTGGGGGCTTCCCGTCTGGGCACCAGCCGCATCGTGAAGGCCGTAAAGGCCATGGAAAAATAAAAGGAGGATACTATGGGAACGCCGCATAATGAAGCCAAGAAGGGCGATTTCGCCAAAACCGTACTGATGCCCGGAGACCCCCTGCGCTCCAAGTTCATCGCGGAGACCTTCCTGACGGATTTGAAACTGGTAAACAACGTCCGGGGCGTTCAGGGCTATACCGGCCTGTATAAGGGCGTGCCGGTGAGCGTCATGGCCTCCGGTATGGGTATGCCCTCCATCGGTATTTATTCTTACGAGCTGTATACCCAGTATGATGTGGAGAATATCATCCGGGTGGGCAGCGCCGGAGCCCTGCGGGCAGATCTGGAGCTGGGCAGCGTGGTGGCCGGTCAGGGTGCCTGCGCCAACTCCGCTTATCTGGAGCAGTATGAGCTGGGCGGCACCTTTGCCCCCATCGCGGACTTTGACCTGCTGATGGCGGCAGTGGAAAGCGCCAAGGAGCTGGGGGTGAAGATGCCGGTGGGAAACCTCTATTCCTCCGACACCTTCTACGATGCCGCCGGACGGAACATGCGCTTCCAGAAGATGGGCGTCATGGCGGTGGAGATGGAGGCTGCGGCCCTGTACTGCAACGCTGCCTACACCGGCAAGCGGGCGCTGGCCATCTGCTCCATCTCCGACAATCTGGTGACGGGGGAGGAGCTGCCCCCGGCGGACCGGCAGAACACGTTCACCAACATGATGAAGATTGCGCTGGAAGTCGCCGTGAAGATGGCGGACTGAGACCGATAGACTGTTAACGCTTCCTGAAGGGAACACCCCGCCCGATCCCGGGTGGGGTGTTCTTTTATGCGTGAAAGATATGGCAAAATTGAAAACAATTCGGGTTTCTTATTGCATTGCCCGGGTGAAATTGTTATAATGACATAGACCCTTGAGGTCGACCCTTTTAAAGAGCTTGCACCCGGCTTCCGAAGCCATACATAGGCTGTGATCCCTCCGGGGAACACGGCACGGTGCGTTTCAGAGCGGGAGCGGACGTTAAAAGGAGAAAACATGAAAGAGGTAGATTCCAATGAAGAAGTTTCTTGCTTTGACTCTGGCATTGGTCATGTCTCTGTCCCTGGTAGCCTGCGGCGATAAGAAGACCGACGATACCAAGACCGATGCACCTGACCAGACCGAGCAGCCTGCTGAGAACGAGGGCGCCTATAAGGTCGCAATGATCACCGACTACGGTGACATCACCGACCAGTCCTTCAACCAGACCACCTATGAGGCCTGCAAGGCGTTTGCCGAGGACAACGACATCGAGTTCAACTACTTCAAGCCCGTCGGCGACAACACCGCCGACCGTGTGGCTATGATCGAGAAGGCCGCGGACGAGGGCTACAACGTGATCGTGATGCCCGGCTACGCTTTCGGCGGCGCCATCGTGGAAGCTGCTCCCGAGTTCCCCGACGTGAAGTTCATCGCGCTCGACGTCGCCGCCGGCGACCTGCTCGAGACCGCCGTTGCCAAGGCCGGCGAGAGCTACGACTACACCCCCGAGAATTGGGACCTCAGCAAGTACGTTGACATGAGCAACGTGTACTGCGCTGTGTACCAGGAAGAGCTGTGCGGCTACATGGCCGGTTACGCTGCTGTGAAGCTGGGCTACAAGAACCTGGGCTTCCTGGGCGGCATGGCTGTTCCCGCTGTTGTCCGTTATGGCTACGGCTTCGTGCAGGGCGTTGACGCCGCTGCTGCCGATCTGGGCCTGACTGATGTGAGCCTGAACTATGTCTATGGCGGTCAGTTCTTCGGCGATGCCGATATCACCGCTGTGATGGATACCTGGTATGCCGGCGGCACTGAGGTCGTCTTCGCCTGCGGCGGCGGTATCTACACCTCCGCTGTGGACGCTGCCAAGAAGGTTGGCGCCAAGGTCATCGGCGTGGACGTTGACCAGGCTGGCGTCATCGCTGGCTACGCCGGCGTGGAAGGCATGACCGTCACCTCCGCTATGAAGGGTCTGTATCCCACCACCTATGACACCTTGACTGACGTTATCGTCAACGGCAACTGGGATGCTTACAAGGGCAAGATCGCTACTCTGGGCCTGGTGTCCGGCGATGATCCCGAGCTGAACTATGTCCAGATCCCCATGGGTGAGGGCACTCAGTGGTCTGACAGCTTCACGCAGGATGACTACAAGGCCATGGTGAAGGATATGTTCGACGGCAAGATCACCGTTTCCAACGATGTGAGCAAGGCTCCCTCTGACTTCGCCACCGTGATCGCTGTGGAGGACCAGGGCGCTATCAAGGGCTAAGCGCAGAGCACAAATCCATATGCGAAAAGGAACGTCCTTTCGGACGTTCCTTTTTTATCCGTCAAAAGAAGGAGGTACGGAAAACCATTGGCACACTGGTGGAATGGGGCATTTCGGATGTTGGAGCGGCTGGCAGTTTTTTCGGGAACAGTTTGCGGAAAGCGGACGAGTCTCCCGATGGAAGCGCCCTGAGGAGACCACTCTTCAAAAAAATGATTCCGGCCGTCGATTTGCCTTTCTTTTTGAGCGGAGTTATAGTATACTGAATGTAATACTGGATGTGAGGGCAATATGCCGCTGCCGGTAAATGAACATGGTTTCCGTCCCCGCGAGATCCACACGGCGGGCCATTAAAACGGAAGGAGGGCGGTTTGACTTGGAAACGAATTACGCCATCGAAATGCTCCACATTACGAAGCGGTTCCCAGGCATCATCGCCAATGATGACATTACCCTTCAGCTGAAAAAGGGTGAGATCCATGCCCTGCTGGGCGAAAACGGCGCGGGCAAGTCCACGCTGATGAGCGTGCTGTTCGGCCTGTATCAGCCGGAGGAGGGCACGATCAAGAAGGACGGCAAGGAGGTCTCTATCAAGGACCCCAATGACGCCAATGACTTGGGGATCGGCATGGTGCACCAGCACTTCAAGCTGGTGGACTGCTTTACGGTGCTGGACAACATCATCATGGGCGTGGAGCCTACGAAGCATGGCTTTCTCCAGAAAAAGGAGGCCCGGGAAAAGGTGCTGGCCCTCAGCGAGAAGTACGGTCTCCATGTGGACCCGGACGCTTTGATCGAGGACATCACCGTGGGTATGCAGCAGCGCACCGAGATCCTGAAAATGCTGTACCGGGACAATGAGATCCTGATCTTCGACGAGCCCACCGCCGTGCTGACGCCTCAGGAGATCGACGAGCTGATGCAGATCATGAAGAATCTGGCGGCGGAGGGGAAGTCCATCCTCTTTATCTCTCACAAGCTGGCGGAGATCATGGCGGTGGCGGACCGCTGCACCGTGCTCCGCAAGGGCAAGTACATCGGCACCGTCAATACGAAAGACACCACCCCGGCGGAGCTGTCCGCCATGATGGTGGGCCGCAACGTCAATTTCCATGTGGAAAAGAAGCCTGCGGAGCCGGGAGACGTGGTGCTGGAGGTCAAGAATATGACCATGGCCTCCAAGGTCCACAAGAACAACGCCGTGAAGAATGTGTCCTTCCAGGTACGGCGGGGCGAGATCGTCTGCATTGCGGGTATCGACGGCAACGGCCAGACGGAATTGGTCTACGGCCTGACCGGTCTGGAACCGCTGGTGTCCGGCGAGCTTTTCCTCTGCGGGCAGGACATAACCCACACCTCCATCCGCAAGCGGAGCACCATGGGCATGAGCCACATCCCTGAGGACCGGCATAAGCACGGTCTGGTGCTGGACTATTCTCTGGAGGACAACATGGTGCTCCAGCGGTACTTTGAGCCGGAATTCACCGACAAGGCAGGCTTCCTGCGGCGGAAGAACATCCGCGGCTACGCGGAGCGGCTGATCGAGCAGTATGACGTGCGCTCCGGTCAGGGCCCTGTTACCATTGCCCGCTCCATGTCTGGCGGCAACCAGCAGAAGGCCATCGTGGCCCGGGAGATCGACAAGGATCCGGAGCTGCTGGTGGCAGTCCAGCCCACCCGCGGTCTGGACGTTGGCGCCATTGAGTACATCCACCGTCAGCTGGTCGCCCAGCGGGACGAGGGCAAGGCGGTGCTGCTGGTGAGTCTGGAGCTGGACGAGGTCATGGACGTACCCGACCGCATCCTTGTGATGTACGAGGGTGAGATCGTGGGCGAGCTGGACCCGAAAACCACCACCCAGGAGGAGCTGGGCCTCTACATGGCCGGCGCCAAGAGAGACGAGGTGAAGGCATGAAAAAGAATATTTTCAAGAGCAACGGCTTCCAATCGCTGCTGGCCTCTCTTTTGTGCATCGTGCTGGGTCTGTTCCTCGGCTATCTCGTGCTGCTGGTCATCAATCCCGCTGGCGCCGGCGAGGCGATCCTTACTGTGGTCAAAAACTTCCTGACCTATAAAAAGACATCCTCCCAGTTGAAATATCTGGGCAACACGCTGGTCAAGACCGCACCGCTGCTGATGTGCTCGCTGTCCATCCTGTTTGCCTATAAGGTGGGCCTGTTCAACATCGGAGCTGCGGGCCAGTACTGCTTCGGCGTGGCACTGAGCCTGTACGCGGCGCTGGGTTTGGGCTGGAGCTGGCTGCCCTGCCTGCTGGTGGCTATGGCCGGCGGCGCAGTGCTGGGGGCCATCTCCGGTGTGCTGAAGTCCTATTGCAACGTCAACGAGGTCATCTCCGGCATCATGCTGAACTGGATCGTCCTCTACCTGACCAATATGCTGCTGACCACGGTGAAAGAGGCCGCCAGCCCCTACACCATCGTGCTGGCCAACAACAACCCCTCTGCTGTGCTGCCCTCTCTGGGATTGGGGGCGCTGTTCAACAAGAATCAGTATGTGGGTCTGGCCATCCCCCTGTCCATTGTGATGGCGATTCTGATCTGGATCGTGCTGGATAAGACCAGATTCGGCTATGAGCTGAAGGCTACCAGCTTCAACCGCAACGCCGCCAAATACTGCGGCATGGCGGAAAAGCGGAACGTGATCCTGAGTCTGATGATCTCCGGCGCGCTGGCCGGTATGGGCGCGGCGCTGCTGTACCTCACCGGCTATGAGCAGTGGCAGTGCTCCACCTCCTCCGTTCCCGCTATGGGCTTTAACGGCATTGCCGCCGCCTTCTTAGGGGGACTGAATCCTCTGAGCACGATGCTGGCGTCCTTCTTCATCCAGCACATCACCGCCGGCGGCGCGTATGTGGATAAGTCCCTGTACTGCGCGCAGATCTCCGATCTGATCTCTTCCATCATCATTTATCTCTGCGGCTTTGTGCTGTTCATGAAGCATGTGATGAACAGCTCCATTGCCAAACGGGAGGAAAAGGCGGCTCTGAAGGCCAAGGCTGCCGCGGAACAAGATGCGGCCAACGGGAAAGGAGGCGATCAGGCATGAGTTTGCTGCTGCAATATACCCTGATCTTTGCCTCCGTGCTGATCCTGGTGGCTCTGGGCGGCTGCTTCTCCGAGCACTCCGGCGTGATCAATCTGGGTCTGGAGGGCATCATGATCATGGGCGCTCTGGGCGGTGCCCTGACGATGCGCTATCTGGGAGAGAACAGCTCTCATTTTGTGACGATCCTGGCAGTGGTGCTGGTTTCCGCCGCGGTGGGCATGGTGTATTCCTGCCTGCTGGCTGTGGCCTGTATCAACTTCAAGGCAGATCAGACGCTGGTAGGCACAGCTTTGAACCTGCTGGGCACCGCCGGGGCCACCGTCATCGTCAAGGCCATCAACACTGCGGCCAATCCCGATGACGTGTCCTCCATCATTCAGTACGCCGGTGCCAAAAAGGCATTTACCGTGAGCATCGGCTCCTTTGAGTTCAGCTGGTTCATGCTCATTACGGCGCTTTTGCTGGTAGCCTCCTATGTGCTGCTGTACAAGACACGGTTCGGCCTGCGGCTCATGGCCTGCGGCGAGCATCCTCAGGCGGCGGACAGCGTGGGTATCAACGTCTATAAAATGCGCTGGGCCGGTGTGCTGATCTCCGGTTTCTTGGGCGGCTTGGGCGGCATCGTGTTCATCACCGCCGGTGTGTCCGAGTGGCGGTTTGAGTACGGCGTGGCTGGCTTCGGCTTCCTGTCTCTGGCGGTGATGATCTTCGGCCAGTGGAAGCCCCAGCGCATCGCGCTGGCAGCGCTGCTGTTCGGCTTCTTCCGGGCCTTGGGCAACGTCTACACCGGCTTTGCCTTCCTGAAGGTCATGAACCTTCCCAGTTCCGTTTACAATATGCTGCCCTACATCATCTCCCTGATCGTGCTGGCCTTTACCTCCAAGAATTCCCGCGCGCCCAAGGCGGAGGGTATTCCCTACGACAAGGGTCAGCGATAACCGAATCGACTCTTCGTGCTTCAAAAAGCGTCTTTCCGCATTGCGGAAAGACGCTTTTTCTCTACTTTTTTTCGGCAGAGAAGTGATTTGCGGAATGATTTGACATGGATTTTACATGGTTTGTCTTTTGTCCTTTACATACAGCCGGTACACTGACAATTGTGAAAAGGGGAAAACCCAAATATCAAATACAAATAAAAGAGGAAGACAAACATGAAAAAGACACTTGCATTGATTTTGACCCTGGCCTTGAGCCTGGCGGCCCTCACCGGCTGCGGCTCCAAGACGGAAACGCCCGCCGATACCAACACTGACAACAGCGCGCAGACGGAGGCTCCCGCCACCCTCTCCGGCAGTGTGTCCACCAACGGCTCCACCTCTATGGAAAAGGTCATCGGCGCTCTGAGTGAGCAGTTCATGGCCGACAACAGCGGCGTCACCGTCACCTATGATCCTACCGGCTCCGGCGCAGGCATTGAGACTGCCAGCAACGGCAGCGCCGACATCGGCCTTGCCTCCCGCGCCCTGAAGGACGAGGAGAAGGCCGGCGGTCTGACCGAGACCGTCGTGGCGCTGGACGGCATCGCCGTCATCGTCAATGCCGACAGCAAGGTGGCGGATCTGACAGTGGAGCAGATCGGCAAGATCTTCACCGGTGAGATCACCGACTGGAGCGAGGTGGGCGGCGATGCCGGTACCATCTCCTGCATCGGCCGTGAGGCGGGCAGCGGCACCCGGGACGGCTTCGAGTCCATCACCGGCACCAAGGATGCCTGCAAGCTGGATCAGGAGCTGACCTCCACCGGCGGCGTCATCGAGGCGGTTGCCGGCAACCCCAACGCCATCGGTTACGCATCCCTCTCCGCTGTGGAGGGTAAGAACACCGTCAAGGCCGTCACCGTAGGCGGCGTGGCCTGCACGGAGGAAACTGTTCTGAACGGCAGCTACGCCATTCAGCGCCCCTTCGTGCTGGTGACCAAGACCGGCGAGACCCTGTCTCCCGCAGCCCAGGCATTCTTCGACTACGCTACATCTTCTACTGCCAGCCAGCTGATCAAGGCTGCCGGTGCAGTGCCGGTCGCGAAATAAGGGAGCAACCGGCGCGGATCTCGGACATCGTCCAAGATCTGTTCGATCAAAAAAGTGGGGAGGACCCCCGCAGGGTTCCTACCACACCCTTCCTTCCCACAGCATGACAAGCCCGCCTCCATCTATCACCGTAGGTGGAGGCGCTTCCTGTAAAACCGAGAAAGGAGCCAGACATGGACTCTGACGCAATTCTGACCGCCGTCAACGCGGTGGAAAGTATTACAAATCCCCCGCATACACCGGAGCGGAGCAGCTACTGCGCCCGCAAAACCGTGGAACAGATCATCCATTTGATTTTTTTGCTGTGCGGCATCGTGGCGGTGGCCTTTGTGCTGCTCATCAGCATCTATCTCATTCTCTCCGGCCTGCCCGCCATTCGGCAGATTGGCCTGTTTCAATTTCTGTTGGGCAAGGTCTGGGACCCCACCAACACCACCACCGGCGCACAGTACGGAATTCTGCCCTTTATCCTGACCTCTGTTTACGGCACTGCCGGGGCCATCGTCATCGGTGTTCCCATAGGACTGCTGACTGCCATATTTCTGGCGAAGGTGGCCCCACCGAAGCTGGCGACGGTGATCCGCACGGCGGTACAGCTGTTAGCGGGCATCCCGTCGGTGGTGTACGGTCTGGTGGGCATGATCGTGCTGGTGCCGGCCATCCGGAACCTGTTCCACCTCAGCTCCGGCGCCTGCCTGCTGGCCGCTATGATCGTGCTGGCCATTATGATCCTGCCATCCATCATCAACGTGTCGGAAACGGCGCTCCGGGCCGTTCCGAAGGAGTACGAGGAGGCCAGTCTCGCCTTAGGCGCGGCGGAGATGGAGACCTATTTCCGGGTCAGCGTCCACGCCGCCCGCAGCGGCATCGCGGCGGCGGTGGTGCTGGGCGTGGGCCGGGCCATCGGTGAGGCGATGGCCATCATTCTGGTGGCGGGCAACGTGTCCAATATGCCGGGGCTGTTTACACCGGTGCGCTTTCTCACCACCGGCATTATCTCCGGCATGGCCTACGCCAGTGTGGGAAGCCTGTATCAGCAGGCGCTTTATTCCATCGGCCTGGTGCTGTTCCTCTTTATCATGCTCATCAATGTGTTTCTGAATGTATGCGTTAAGAACCGGAAGGAGGGCTGACATGAACGGACAAACCTTATCCCTTCGCCGCCGGGTCTACAACCGGGGGATGCGTGCGCTGGTGTGGCTGTGCGCCGGGCTGACCTGCGCGCTGCTGATATTTTTGATCGGCTACATTTTCTGCCGGGGGATCCCGGGGTTGACCTGGGAGCTGCTGTCCGGCCAGACCAGCTATATTAAAAATACGATCGGTATTTTACCGAATATACTCAACACATTGTATATTATTCTGGTGGCCATGGTCATCGTTCTGCCCTTGGGCGTGGGGGCCGCCATCTATTTGACGGAGTACGCGGAAAACCGGCGGCTGGTGAGCCTCATTGAGTTCGCTGCCGAGACCCTGACGGGAATCCCATCCATTATCTTCGGCCTTGTCGGCATGCTGTTTTTCGTGCAGAAAATGAATTTGCAGGCAGGCGTGCTGGCGGGTGGACTGACTCTGGTGGTGATGATTCTACCTACCATTCTCCGCACCACTCAGGAGAGCCTGAAAACCGTGCCCCAGTCCTACCGGGAGGGAGCATTGGGGCTGGGGGCCGGAAAGTGGCGCATGGTCCGTACCGTGGTGCTGCCCAACGCCATCGATGGCATCGTCACCGGCTGCATTTTGGCCGTGGGCCGGATCGTGGGGGAAAGTGCGGCGCTGCTGTACACCGCCGGCTTCGGTCTGGTGCTCAACGATTTTTTCACGGCCCTTCATTCCTCCTCCGCCACGCTGACGGTGGCTTTGTATGTCTACGCCAACGAACGGGGCGAGACGGCAGTGGCCTTCTCCATCGCCACCATTCTGATGCTGTTGACCCTGCTCATCAACCTCTCCGCCGTGTTTCTGGGGCGGAAGCTGAAAAAGAATTGAGGAGACCCTATGGAACCGATTTTGGAAGCAAAAAAACTGAATCTCTGGTATGGCCCCAACCATGCACTCCACGATGTATCCATCGCCATTCCCGAACACGAGATCACCGCCTTCATCGGGCCCTCCGGCTGCGGAAAATCCACTTTCCTGCGGACGCTGAACCGGATGAATGACCTGATCCCCTCGGTGAAGATCACCGGCGAGGTGGATTTCCACGGCAAGAACCTCTACGGCAGCTCTGTGGACCCCACATGGCTCCGCAAGCAGATCGGCATGGTGTTTCAGAAGGCCAACCCATTCCCTATGAGCATTTACGATAACGTGGCCTACGGCCCCCGGACCCACGGCATCCGAAACCGGGTGAAGCTGGACGAGATCGTGGAGAACTCTCTGCGTTCCGCCGCTATCTGGGACGAGGTAAAGGACCGGCTGAAGAAAAGCGCCTTGGGGCTTTCCGGCGGTCAGCAGCAGCGGCTGTGCATCGCCCGGGCTTTGGCGGTGGAGCCGGAGGTGCTGCTGATGGACGAATCCACCAGCGCTCTGGACCCCATCTCCACCTCTAAGATCGAGGATCTGGCGGCGGAGCTGAAAAGCCAGTACACCGTGGTCATGGTGACCCACAATATGCAGCAGGCCGCCCGTATTTCCGACAACACCGCCTTTTTCCTGCTGGGGGAGCTGGTGGAGTTCGGCAAGACAGAGCAGCTGTTTTCCACCCCCGCCGACAAACGGACGGAGGATTACATCACCGGGAGGTTTGGGTAAGATGCGCAATAAATTCGACGAACAGCTTTTGCAGCTCAACCACGAGATGATCGAGATGGGGGCGCTGTGCGAGGAGGTCATTGCCCTGTCCTCTCAGGCGCTGACGGAGGGGGACACGGCGCTGGCCTCCAAGGTAGCTCCTCTGGACAGCGAGATCGACCACAAGGAGCGGGAGATCGAAAACCTCTGCCTGAAGCTGCTTTTGCGGCAGCAGCCGGTGGCCCGGGATCTGCGGCAGATCTCCGCCGCATTGAAGATGATCACCGACATGGAACGCATCGGCGATCAGGCGGAGGACATCGCGGAGATCGTGGCCTTTTTAGACGGGCGGCAGGCGGAAAATGACGCCCTTTTGAAGGAAATGGCGAAGGCGGTCATACAAATGGTGACGGAAAGTGTGGACGCCTATGTGAAATGTGATATAATGTTGGCGAAAAAGGTCATCGCGGCGGATGACGTTGTGGACGAGCAGTTTGCCCGGGTCAAGCAGAGCCTGATCGGAAAGATCGCGGCGGACCCGGCAGACGGCGAATACGCCCTGGACCTGCTGATGATCGCCAAGTACTACGAGCGCATCGGCGATCACGCCACGAACATTGCCGAGTGGGTCATTTACTCCGTGACCGGGACCCACAAGGACGAAATCACACTGACATAAGGAGATTGCTATGATCTGGTGCGTGGAGGACGACGCCAGTATCCGGGATATTGAGCTGTACGCCCTGACATCCACCGGCTTTGAGGCCAGAGGCTTTGACGATGGAGCATCCTTCTGGGAGGCGCTGCAGACGGAAACGCCGGAGCTGGTCCTGCTGGATGTGATGCTGCCGGGGGAGGACGGTGTGTCTCTGCTGAAAAAGATGAAGGCCGCACCGGCCTTGCGGGACATCCCCGTCATCATGGCCACGGCCAAGGGCGCGGAATATGACAAAATTCAAAGTCTGGACTTAGGGGCCGATGACTATCTGGTGAAGCCCTTCGGCGTCATGGAGATGGTTTCCCGGGTGAAGGCGGTGCTGCGGCGGTGTCATCCCGCTGACACGGGCCATGTGCTCTCTGCCGGGGGCCTTTCTATGGACCTGGACTGCCGCACCGTGACGGCGGACGGCCAGCGGCTCCAGCTCACTTATAAGGAGTTTGAGCTTTTGCGGCTGTTTCTGTCCCATCCGGGAATGGCATTCACCAGAGAACAGCTATTCACACAGGTGTGGAATATGGAGTACATGGATGACAGCCGCACACTGGATATGCACATCCGCACCCTGCGGCAGAAGTTAGGGGCCTACGGCAAGCTGATCGAGACCGTTCGGAACGTGGGCTACCGCATGGAGACCGGCCTATGACCGGGAAGATCTTTCGTTCGACTCTGGCGGCGTCACTGACGGTGCTGCTGGCATCGCTGCTGGTGATCACCGGCTGCCTTTACACCTATTTCGGCACGGTGCGGGAACAGCAGCTTCAGACAGAACTGACACTGGCTGCGGCGGCGGTGGAAGCGGACGGCGCGGACTATCTGGCCCGCGTCCGGGACACGGCGGAGCGGCTGACCTGGGTGGCATCGGACGGCACAGTGCTGTATGACACCCGAACGGATACGCAGCCCATGGAAAATCATGGCCAGCGGGAGGAGATCCGGGAGGCGCTCACCGGCGACAGCGGCAGCAGCGCCCGCTATTCCGAGACGCTGACGGAAAAGATGCTCTATCAGGCGGTGCGCCTGACGGACGGCTCTGTGCTCCGCATTTCCGGCAGTCAGAAAACGGTATGGATGCTGGTTCTTGGGATGCTCCACGCCGTCATCGTGGTGGCGCTGTTGGCGGTGGGACTTTCCGCACTCTTGGCGAGCCGGGCGGCCCGACGGGTGGTGGAGCCGCTGAACCGGCTGAATCTGGAGCACCCGCTGGACAACAACGCCTATGAGGAGCTGTCTCCGCTGTTGGGGCGGGTCTACGCCCAGCAGCAGGAGATCCGCCATCGGACCAGAGACCTCCGGCAGCGGCAGGACGAATTTGAACAGATCACCGGCAGTATGCGGGAAGGTCTGGTGCTGCTGGACCACAGCGGGCGCATCCTCAGCATCAATCCGGCGGCCCAAGCACTGTTTCATGCGGACGGTACCTGCGTAGGACAGGATTTCCTGACAGTGGATCGACACCCGGACCTGACCGCCGCCATCCATGACGCCGCCGAGACCGGGCACAGTCAGCTGCGGGCAGAGCGGCGAGGCCGGGAATACCAGCTTGATTTTAGCCGTATCGAATCCAACGGCAAGGTGCTGGGTACGGTTTTGCTGGCCTTTGATGTGACGGAGCAGGCGGAAGCCGAGCGGATGCGGCGGGAGTTCACCGCCAACGTGTCTCACGAACTGAAAACGCCCTTGCAGTCCATTATCGGCAGCGCGGAATTGCTGGAAAACGGTCTGGTGAAGCCGGAGGATCAGCCTCGGTTCCTGAACCGTATCCATCAGGAGGCGGACCGGCTGGTGGCGCTGATCAACGATATTCTCCGCCTGTCCCAGTTGGACGAGGGCGGTGCGTTGCCCCATGAGCAGGTATCCGTTTTGGAGTTGGCGCAGGAGGCGGCCCGCTCTCTGACAGCACAGGCGGCGGCACAAGCGGTGCACATTTCCGTGACCGGCACCGCCGGAACGGTTTTCGGCGTTCGGCGGCTGCTGTACGAGATTGCCCGAAACCTCTGCGAGAACGCCGTGAAGTACAACGTCCCCGGCGGCAGAGTCACCATGGAGGTGTCGGAGACGGAGCGGGACGTGACCCTCTTGGTTCGGGATACCGGCATCGGCATCCCGGAGGGGGATCAGAGCCGGGTCTTTGAGCGGTTTTACCGGGTGGATAAGAGCCATTCCCGGGCCATTGGCGGCACGGGGTTGGGGCTGTCTATCGTAAAACACGCCGTGGCGTATCACCACGGTACCCTCCGGCTGGAAAGCCAGCCGGGGAAGGGAACCGTGATCACGGTGACGCTGCCCAAAGAGCCAACAGAATGAACTTCGGAAAACCGTGGGTCCTCCCACGGTTTTTCTTTTCAAACGGCCGCTTTCCGTGTATACTGGAACAAAAAACGAACGAGGTAGAGGATTATGCCGATTTTTGATACCCATGCCCATTATGACGCGGACCGCTTTGACAGCGACCGGGATGAGCTCCTTTCTGCCATGCCGGGGGTCGGCGTGGGGCTGGTGCTGGACCCGGGATGCGACCTGCCCTCCTCCCGTGCGGCGGCAGAGCTGGCGGAACGGTACCCGCATGTGTACGCCGCCGTGGGCGTCCACCCGGAGGACTGCGACGGCTTCCAAGACGAGGACCTGACGGAATTGCGGCGGCTTTTGGAGCGGCCCAAGGTGGTGGCTATCGGGGAGATCGGACTGGACTACTACTGGGAGGACAATCCGCCCAGAGCGTTTCAGCAGACGGTATTCCGCAAGCAGCTGGCACTGGCGGTGGAGCTGGATCTGCCGGTGATCGTCCATGATCGGGAAGCCCACGGGGATAGTCTCGCCATCATCAAGGAATTTCCCACCGTCACCGGCGTGTTCCACTGCTTTTCCGGCTCGCCGGAGATGGCGACGGAGCTGCTGAAGCGGGGGTGGTATCTGGGCTTCGACGGTCCCATCACCTACAAAAACGCCAAGCGGGCCCCGGAGGTGGCGGCGGTGACGCCGCTGGAGCGGATCGTGGTGGAGACGGACGCTCCCTATATGGCTCCGGTACCCATGCGGGGCAAGCGGAATGACAGCCGGTATCTCCCCTATGTGATCGAAAAACTGGCGGAGTGGAAGGGCGTGACGGCGGAGGAAATGACCCGCGCGACATGGGAGAACGGCAAGCGGCTGTTCCGGATTTAAGACAAAACCACTCCCGCACCCATTTGGATGCGGGAGCGTTTCTTATGTATGCAGCAAAACGGATTTCACGATGATGCTGACGCCGCCCAGCAGGAAAAACACGATGGACAGCTTTTGCAGCCGCTCTCCGCTGATGTGAGGGGAGAGGAGCCGGGCCAGCCGGGCGGCGCAGAAGGCGGCGGCCAGCGAGATAAGGCTGAAGCACAGGGAGGAGCGGTTCAGGAGCCCGGTGCAGAGATACAGTCCGGTGCGGAACAGGTTTTCACCCAGAAAGAGGAAGCAAATGCTGCCCTTGAATTCATCGTAATCCTTGGCGGTGCGCTGAAGGTAGGCTACCAGAAACATATTGATGCCGAACAGCCCCGCACACATACCGGAGAAGAAGGCCACCAGATACCGCAGCCACGGGATCTCCCGACGGTCCGGGCGGACGGGGCGCAGCCGGCGGGTGGCCATTTCCAGTCCCAGAAATACAACAACGCCGCCCAAAACCGTTTTGATGATCCAGGGCAGGGAGAAGCGCAGCAGCCAGGTCCCGGGGACCACCCCGGCCACCATAGCCAGCAGCAGGGGAAGGATGGCCCGCCAGCGGAAGTTGTTCCGGCTTTGCCAGGTGATCCGACCGTTGATGACCAGATCCGGCAGCAGACTGCCCGGTGTGATCAGGGTGTTGTCCAGCCGCATGGCCAGCAGTGGTGCGGAGATCAGGGGATTCCCGAACCCAATGAGCCACTTGAGGGTATAGGCCGCCAACTGGACGAGAAAAATAAACAGGATCATGCTTCCGGTGTAGTTCATGAGATCCCCTCCCACGCGAAGTTCTGCGTACGTTCCCAACTATACCACATCGTATCGGAGAAAAAAAGCTTTTTTCTCATTTCCGCGCCGCTGACAGTGGAAAATTGCCGGGTTTGGTATAGCCTTTGGATTTTTTGACCATACTCCTTCCGTACCTATGAACAGGAAGGGAGGTATTGTATGGAAAACAAGGTGAAAAACGTACTTTCGGGCATTGGCTTTTACGGCACGCTGGCGGTGTGCCTGCTGGTGGTGGGGGTGTGCGGCTGGGTCCTGCTGCAGGACCGGGAGGACCCGCTGCCCCAGCAGGCGGTGACGCCTCAGGTCCCCGTGTCGCAGCCGGTGGAAATGCCGGAGGTGCGGCTTCCGACAGTGGAGACTTTGGAGCCGGCGCCGGTGCCGGTCCCGCCAAAGGAAACCAAGGAGCTGCCGGAGGTGGAGGTGGATCACACGCCTGTGGCGGCGGAAGCACCCCGTCTGGTGGTGGCCCCGCTCCGAGGGGATGTGCTGACGGCTTTTTCCATGGAGGAGCTGGTATACAGTCCTACTTTGGGAGATTGGCGTACCCACAACGGCGTGGACATCGCCGCCCAGCAGGGAACCACGGTACTGGCGGCCTCCGCAGGGGCGGTGCTGTCGGTGACGGACGATCCCCTGATGGGCACCACCGTGGTGCTGGAGCATGACAACGGCTATCAGACCACCTATGCCAATCTCCAGGCCAAGCCCAACGTGGAGGCCGGGGACCCGGTGTCCGCCGGGCAGATCATCGGCGCGGTGGGGACCACTGCGGCGGCGGAGTCCGGACAGCCCCATCTGCACTTCGCCGTCACCAAGGACGGCAAGGCCGTAGACCCCAACGAATATTTGAGCGGTTGAGTGGAACAAGGCCCCGGATTTCCGGGGCCTGCGGCTTTTTTTAACCGTTTTCCCGGGGAAAGTTACATCAATTCGGATTTTTTCGAAAAAATTCAATATTTTCCTTGACATTTGCTGTATTTCGGATATAATGATAAGGCTTGCAATATGTAAGTAAATCCTTGCTCTCATCTGAGAATGAGGGCCATTTGTCCAAAAGGAGGTGCAAATATGGCAAAGATTACTGCCAATTACGAGGTCGTCTATGTGCTCGACCCTGCACAGGGTGAGGAGGCTATCGCCGCTCAGGTTGCGAACTTCAAGTCCCTGGCCGAGCAGAACGGCTCTGACGTCGTGGTTGAGGAGTGGGGCAACCGCAAGCTGGCTTATCCCATCAACTACAAGACCGAGGGCTACTATGTGCTCATGACCTTCGTCAGCGGCCCGGCATTCCCCCGCGAGCTGGATCGTAAGCTGCGGATCGCCGAGGGCGTCATGCGTTCCCTGATCGTCTGCAAGGGCGAGTAAAGGAGCAGCACATGCTGAATCGAATCATTCTCATGGGTCGCCTGACCCGTGACCCCGAGCTCCGGCGCACCGGCAGCGGTACGGCGGTGACGTCCTTCTCTCTGGCTGTTGACCGGGACTTCAAGTCCCAGTCCGGCGAAAAGGAAACGGACTTCATTGACATCGTGGCCTGGCGCAACACCGCCGAATTTGTGAGCAAGTACTTCACCAAGGGCCGCATGGCCGTGGTGGAGGGCCGCCTGCAGATCCGGGACTGGACCGACAAGGACGGCGGCAAGCGCCGCAGTGCCGAGGTCGTGGCCGATAATGTGTATTTCGGGGATTCCAAGCGCGACGGCGGCGACAATTCCGGCTACAATCCCGGTTATGCGCCCGCCCCCGCTTCCCACAGCGCCGCTCCCAGCAATTTCAGCGCCAGCGGCTCTGACTTCGCCGAGATCGGCGAGGATGACGGCGAACTGCCGTTCTGATATTACTATAAGGAGGAAGCAATCATGGCTTTCGATCGTGAAGCTCGTCCCGCCCGTCCCGCACGCGGCAACAAGCGCCGTAAGGTCTGCCAGTTCTGCGCCGAGAAGTGCGAGTGCATTGATTATAAGGACGCCGCCAAGCTGCGTCGTTTCGTTTCTGAGCGTTCCAAGATCCTGCCCCGTCGGACCACCGGCACCTGCGCCATGCATCAGCGTGAGCTGACTGAGGCCATCAAGCGTGCCCGTCAGATCGCTCTGCTGCCCTACGTCACCGACTAAAAGCAGCTGAATCGAATCAATCGACTGAAAAAGTCCCGAAGGTTTTCCTTCGGGGCTTTTTTCGTCGTGTTCTGGGAGGTTTTAGGAGAAAAAAGGGCTTGTTGCACGGCTTCGTGCAGCTTTTTTCCGCGGGCAGGGGAGGCGAATATGGCGGACGCAATTCGTTACGGCTGCATAACAAGGAGGAATTGTATGGAAAACACAAGCAATTACGGTCTGAAGCGCTGGGACGGCGAGGACCGCATCCTGCACACGGAATTCAACGACAACTGGGACAAGATCGACACGGCGCTGAAAAGCAGCGCCGACGGCGTGGCGGCGCTGCAAACGGCGCTGGCCAGCTGCGGAAACAGTCAAATAGGGATTTCCACTTATACCGGTACCGGAACACGAGGTGAGGAATACCCCACGGTAATCACATTCCCCAAAATGCCCACGGTCTTTTTTGTTCGGGGCAGAGGCACCTTTTTTGCTGCGCAGGGCGGCGCATCCGAGGGCAGTCTGATCGTCTATGACAGCGGCAGTGCGCAGATCCGGGATGCATTGTTGTCCTGGTCAGGCAATCAGCTTTCCATTGTATCCAGCAATAACGCAAAATACCAACTGAACACCGACAATTCCCTATACTGGGTTCTGGCCCTGTACCAGATGGATGCCTGAGGCAAAAAAATCCCCCGGACTTTCGTCCGGGGGATTTCTCAACTTGTTACAAGCTGTTTTACTATTCTGAGATTAGCCCAGGATAGAGAGACCAGAGGTGCCGACCAGCTTGTAGGTATCGTTGTTCATACCGTCGAAGGTGACAGTCACGGTGGCCTTCACCTTGACGCCGCCGCTGGCGAGGTCCAGGGTGATAGAGGGAACCTTAGCGTTGTCCAGCATATACTGAACAGTCTGGGTGCCCTTGTAAGAAGTGGTCTGGGTGAAGGTCTCGCCGTCAACCACCAGAGTCACGGTAACCTTGCCCTTGGTGCCTTCCCAGCTGAGGTCAAAGTCGTCGTGATCAGTGACGTCGAAGCTGTTGGCAACATAGTTGACCTCAAGCTCACCAGCCTGATTCTTGGAAACGGTCACGTCGAAGGTGCCGTTGCCCTCGGTAACTTCGGGAGCCTTGCCATCATCGACATCCTCGATGACCAGAGCCTTCACCAGATAGTCCTCGATCACGGCATAAACCATATCGTTGGTGTCCTTGGTGATGGCCTTGTAGCTGCTCTCGGTGATGTTGCCATCCTCGTCCACAGCGTAGACCTTGGCGTTGTCATCAACAGTGATGGTGTAGTTGAAGTCCTTGGTGGTGCCATCATATTTCACCAGCACGGTGTAGTCAGCGCTCTTCTTGTCGATACCGATGGTGCTCTTGGCAGCAACCGCAGTAACCGTATTGTTGCTGCTGTCAACGCCCTCGATCTTGGGAGTGTTGTTGAAGACCTGCTTGGCATCGGTGTTATTGTAAGCATCGGTGCTGTAGCTGGTCAGACGGGTGATGACGCCGTACTTATCCACAGAATAGCTCTCGAACAGGCCGTTCAGGGACTTGACATCCGCAGAAGCCAGAGTCTTGCCGTTGACCTCAACGTTCCAGTCGACCATAACTTCCTTGATCTCGCCGTTGATCACAGCGTTGAAGGTGTAGTAGTCACTGTTCTTGGTGTGGATCAGGTTGGAGACAGACTCGTTGGCCAGGAAGACCATCTTCTTGTTGCTGTCAGAGATGATGGAAGAATCATCCGCATAGATGAACATCACCTTGGTCATGCCGCCCTTGACATAAGCATAGGCAGACACGTTCTTGGTAGCGGTGGAAGCGATCTTGGGAGCATTCTTGATGCCGGTGTAGACGGTGTAATCATCGTCATCAATGTTGTAGACCACGAAGATGGTCTTGGAGTTGGTCTGAACGTTCTTAGTACCAATGGTATCGTTTGCATCAGCCACGCTCTTGCTGCCGGACTTGTTGATGGTGTAGAACTTGGTCTCAGTCATCTGAACGCCGGCCTTATCGCTGGTCAGGTTGAAGTCACCATTCACACCCTTGTTCTTGGGCTCAGAGGTGCCCTCATAGGGAGCGGAATTGGCAGTACCAAAGGTACCGGTAGCAATGGTCTTAGCCACGGGCTTCAGGGTGTAAACGCCGTTGTCTTCCTTGTAGGTGACAATGGTGCCCAGCTCCAGCTTATTGGAATTGCCCTTGTAATCCTTGGCAGTTTCAACAACCTTCTCGGTGCCGTCAGCGAAGACGAGCATAGCCTTGTTGGAGTTGAAGTTGGTCTTGTTCTGATAGTCAACCAGCAGAGCGTAGTTGCCGATCTCCTCGACTTCCTCAACATAGATGGCATAGCCATAAGCATCCAGATAGACATCGTACTCGTTGCCAACGCTGGCATCATCCAGCTTCACGCCGTCGGCCTTGTTGGAGAACTTGTAAGCGGTGTCCTCGATGTAGATAGCCTTGTTGGCATCCCAAACCTTGGCCTTGTTCTCAATGCGGGTAGCCTCGCCGGAGACGGACTTAGCAACCTCAACGGACTTGATCTCCTTGGCATCCTCGGAGTAGGTGTACAGAACATAAGCGTCATCATCGAAGGAAGCGGTGGTCTCGAACTCCTCGCTGTTCTTCATGCTGGTGGGCTTCACACCCTCGGGGATCACAACAACATAAGCATCCTTCTTGGAGGTAGCCTTGACGGTCTTGGAAATCTCGCCGACATAGGTGTTGACCTCGGTGATGGTGACGGTATCAGCATCGTCATCATAGAAGACCTCGGTCAGAACGCCGTTGGCGCCATAGCTGTCATCATCGTTATCCTTGGTGATAGCGACGGGGACGATCTTGTTCTCGGGATCAACAACGCCGTCCACATAGACGGAAACGTCCTTCTTCTCGATCTTGGAGCCCAGGCCCAGATCCTTGTAGATGTCGCAGACATCAACGGACTTGGTGTAGGTCAGATCAGCGGTGTCAGCGTAGGTGCCGATCTTCTCAGCCTTCAGCTTCCACACGTTGGCGGGACGAGCGAAATCGTCGGAGCCCTTGGTGACGGACAGGTTGTCGAAATACTTCTCGGCGAACTGCATCTTGCCGTCAGCCTTGAAGATCTTACCGTCGGTCTTGCCGGTGTTGACCATGTCCTTAGCAGAGGACTGATCCTTGATGGTGATGTTGCCAACGGTGACGGTGGAGTTCTTCTCATACTCGACCATGGTAGCGGTCAGAGTGTTCAGAGAGTACAGGCAAGCCTCCTCGCGGTTGACAGCCTTGACACCGTTGAAATCGCCCACCAGATCATCGTCCAGGCCGATGTTCAGAGCGCGCTTGGCAACCTGGATGGACCAGTTGGGGCCAGTGTAGCCTTCCTTAGCGGAATCATAGCCCAGAGCGCCCAGCAGCATCTTCATGAAGGCATAGCCGGTCAGGGAGTTGGCGGGACGGAAGGTGCCGTCAGCGTAACCGGAGATGATGCCTTCCTTCTGGCAATAAGCGATATAGCCAGCGAAGGTGTGGTTGGTGGGGACGTCCTTGTAAGGAGCAGCATCAGCCACCAGGGCGGATGCGGTGGTGGGGCCAAGGATCAGGTTGCAGATGATCTTGGCAGCAGCGCCACGGGTCAGGGTGGCGGTGGGGTTGAAGGTACCGTCGGTATAACCGTCGATGACCTTAGCGGCGGACATCACGTCAACAGCTTCAGCGTACTGAATCTTGCTGCTGTCGGTGAAGTCCTTGGCACCAGCGCTGACGGTGACCAGAGACATGGTCATCACCAGAGCCAGTACCAGAGAAAGGAACTTCTTCATGGGGTTTCCTCCTTGATAAAATGTCGAAACATCTCCTTGGAGCTCCCCGCCCCCGGGTTCCGGGTTTCGTGTCGGGGCTAGCCGAACCTGCGATGTGCAGGCCTACACCAAGCACGGAGCTTGGAGGCAGTTTGCCCGCGGTTCTGTTTCGCAAGCCTAATGTAACAGGCCCCGGCCGGGATGTAAATAGATTCGCCCGGTTCGTAATGCAGATGTAAAAAAGTGCGGAAATAACGTGATTTCCGCACTTTTTGTTGTTTGCAAACGTGGCAATATTCAGTTCGTTTCAAGGGGCTTTTTCTGGGGCGGCAGGGCGTACCGCTTGCCGGTGAGGAGGAGCTCGCCCCGGTCTGCCATGCGCCGCAGCAGCGCCGTACACTGGGCGGGGGGCAGGTTCAGAAGCTCCGCCAGCTCCTTCCGGACGGCGGTGCCGTGGGCGGCGAGGTAGGCCGTCACCGCAGCGGACTGGTCCTCCGGCAAAACCACGGCCCCCGCCGGGTAATAGCACCCGCCTATACGGACCACGGCTCCGTCCTGACGGAGCTGGTTCAGCAGCTTCAGCGCGGCGCTTTTGGAGATGCCCAGCAGGTCCATGACCTCCTCGCGGGTCATGGAGCCGACTGCGGAGAGACGGGCCAGCACGGTCTGACGCTGGCTGTCCCGGCGGCTGAGGCGGCTCAGATCCCCTAAGCTGAGCTGTTCCAGCCCGCCCCGAATCAGGGCAGTGCGGATCACGGTGGAGAGGCGGGCCAGGTCCATGGGCTTTCCGGTGCCGGGGGTCAGGAGGACACGGTCCTGAGCGGGGTCCTTGCGGTGGTCGCAGACATCTCCCAGCAGGCGGCTGAGGCGGCTGCCCATGGGGATTTCCCGGTCCGGCAGGCGCAGGAGACCCCGGTCCAGATCCACCTGCGACCATGTGAGATTCAGAATTTCTCCGGGCTGCATCTGGAGCTTCCAGCCCATCCAGAGGGCCAGTCCCACCACGGAGCCGCCCTCCTGCTGAACGATCCGCCAAAGGAGGTATTCACTGTCCGGCGGCAGCTCCGGCGCGGCGCTTTGGCGCTCCTGAAAGTATTGGGAGAAGGAACCCCGGAGGGTGGAGACCGCCATGCCGCTGACCCGGGCGGCGTAGGTCCAGTCATGAGTCTGAAGCTGGCGGATGACGAAGTCCTGACGGAGGTCCTTGAGACTGACCTTCTGGCCCTCGGTGTCCAGCGCGGTCCGGGCCAGCCGGGAGACGGACTCCGGCGGCATGGGCCGCTGATATCGGTCGGAAATGATGACGTGGGGGTCCCGCTGGGCGTACAGGCGATGGCGCTCCCGGAGGCAGTCCTCTGCGGAGGGGGCCAGCGGGACGGTCCGATCCGGAAGGGTCAGGGCATTGTCCTCAAACTGCACCTGATCCCAGGTGAGGGCGGCAATCTCCTCCCGGCTCAGGCCCTCCAGCCACGCCAGACGGAGAATGGCCCCTTCCGGGCTGTACGGGAACTGAGTCAGTATCCGCTCCATAGCAGCCGGGTCCGGCCGTTTGAATGTATACCCCATTCCGGGACCTCCCCTTCTCCGCCGGGGGTCCCGGCGGGAAAAATCAAGGCCGGTGAGGCATATACAAAATAACCCTTTTGTAAATATTCGCCCTCTGACGAGGGCCGCAGGCCGCCCACGGAACCAAACGAATCGGGGTGGAAGCGAAAAAAGCCGCACTGAATGAGATCGGTTTTGAAACTTTCAGGACCGATCTCATTCAGTGCGTTCAAAGGGGGATTTCCCTTGCTTTTTCCGCTGCTTTTCAGTAAAATTAGGTTGTCGATGTGGGGCGGCGCTTTTCTTTTGGCGCTGCAAAGATAACAAAAGGGTTATTTTGTCTAACAGAGCAGGCCCAGACGTTCCAGCCGCCGCAGATGCTCCGTGCCGGTGGTCAGCAGGTAGATCCGGGTGGTCTCGATGGAACTGTGGCCCAGAATTTCCGCCAGCTTCACCACGTCCTGACAGGCCCGGTAAAAGGTCCGGGCAAACAGGTGCCGCAGATTGTGGGGGAAGACCTTATCCGCCGCCACGCCGGCAGCGCGGCACAGCCGCTTCATCTCCGCCCAGATCTGCACCCGGGAAAGACGTTTTCCGCCTCCGGTGAGGAATACCTCACCGGAGGTGATTTTTTGCCGTTTTACGTATTTTAAGAGCTTTTTGCACAGCTTCTCCGGCAGCAGAATCGTGCGGACCTTACCCTTCAGGGCCACCACCGCCTTTCCACGGCGGAGGGCCTCCACCGTGATATACGGAACTTCGCCCACCCGGATGCCCGTAGCGCAGATAGTCTCCATCACCAGTGCTAGCCGTTCCCTCCCCAGCGTTCTGGCGGTGCGGACCAGCGTGCGGTATTCTTCCCGGTCCAGTTCCCGTTCCGCCTCCCGGAAGCTGCGGCGCTGGAGCCGCAGCGCCTTCACCTTACATTCCGGCCAGCCCATAAAGGCGAAAAAGCGGTTGATACCTGCCAGCATGGCGTTGACGGTGGCGGGGGCGTACTGGGCCGTGAGCTGCGCCTTCCATGTCAGGACCAGACCCCGGTCCACCATTCCGCCGCTCCACCGGGCAAAGGCCCGGACTGCCCGAAGGTAGTTCTCCACGGTTCCGACGCTGTATTCCTTCCGCAAAAGCTCCGCCTGAAAAGCTGCCAGCCGGGCGGGGTCGATCCGGCGCAAGCGCTCCTGTGTCTCCATCTGTATCCTCCCATTCTATTGACGGCGGTCTCTGAGAACCGCTTTTTTTCTGATCTATGCAACAGCATACTCCCCGCAGCCGCCGCAGACAAGAAGGCCGCCCTGATCGGGCGGCCTTCAGCGTGTCGAAAAAGTCTTTTCGCCCCGCTGAGCAAGTTTTCAGAACTTCATAAAAGTTCTGAAAACTTAGGATTTTAATGGCGCGGGGAAACAGACGAAGTGCCGCCGGTGGCGGATCAAGCGAGTCTGTTTCGAGGAAGGCTCCCAATCAGCGGATATAAAGTATCCGCTGATTGGCTTGAGCCGACGGTGTATCCCTTCTTGGGTTTCCCGCGCACACCCTTCCTTACCGTCGCGGAAAATTTATCACTTTATCGACAGCCTCAAGGCCGCCCTGATCGGGCGGCCTTTTCCTAATAGAGATCCTAATGGCGATATACGGTGAAATAGAGATTCACACCCGGCGATTCCTGTGTGAAAATAAGGAAAGATGTCGGAGATCACCGGCGGATATGCTGGGAGGGGGAAGAAACATGAAACAGAAAAAGGGAATGGAGCTTGTCACGGAGCGGACGGTGGATGGTTTTCGAAGAGAGCTCCTCCGCCGGGAATACAGCCACGGCACGGCGGAGAGTTATGTGCGGAGCATCCGGGCCTTCGCACGATGGAGCGGCGGCGCGGTGGATCGGGGTCTGGTCCTGACATGGAAGGCACGGCTCACGGCCCGGTACGCCCCTGCCACCGTCAACGCCATGCTGGCGGGACTTAACCGGTTCTTTGATTTTGCCGGGCGGCCGGAGTGCCGGGTAAAGGTCCTGCGGCTCCAGCGCTGCAGCTTCCGGGAGGCAGAGCGGGAACTGGACCGGGGAGAATACCGGGCGTTGGTCCGCACGGCCAGAACGCTGGGGCGGGAGCGGCTGGCGTTGGTGATGGAGACTATCTGTGCCACGGGCATCCGGGTGGGGGAGGTGCCCTTCATCACGGTGGAAGCCGCCTGCCGGGGGCGGACGGATGTTGCCCTAAAGGGCAAGGTCCGGACTATTTTTATTCCTGACCGACTGTGCCGCCGGCTGCTGCAATACGCCCGGAAACAAAAAATCACCTCCGGCGAGATCTTTCTCACTGGAGGCGGAAAACGGTTGTCCCGTACACAGATCTGGGCGGAGATGAAGCGGCTGTGCCGCGCCGCCGGTGTGGCGGCGGGAAAGGTCTTTCCCCACAATCTGCGGCACCTGTTCGCCCGGACCTTTTACCGGGCCTGTCAGGACGTAGTGAAGCTGGCGGATATTCTGGGTCACAGCTCCATCGAGACCACTCGGATCTACCTGCTGACCACCGGCACGGAGCATCTGCGGCAGCTGGAACGGCTGGGACTGCTCTGTTAGACAAAATGATGATTTTGTCACATATCGGCGGCAAAAAAGCCGCCGGTCCCCGCCGACAACTGAAAGTTTACTTGAAAAATTAAGAAAAAGCAAGACGTTCTTCGCTTTGCGGCGTGCTGAACAGACGGGACCTCCGGTCAGAACAGGCCCCGTCTGTTCAACATGCCTTTTTGTGTGCTTGGCCCGGTAAAACGGCGGGAGCTGCGCCCGGTATCCCACCGGAAACCGTACTTTTCCGGCATCCTATTACAAAATCATCATTTTGTCCTTCCATCCCCGCGGCAGACGATCGTTCCGCCGCGGCGCTGTTTCTGCGGCGAGAGATGGGAGGCTTTTCCATGGGACACACGTTCAATCGGCCGGACGAGGCCGCCATGCTGCGCATTTTGGAGCGGCACCCCCACAGCCCGGAGGGGGCCATTCTCCGTCTGGCCTGGCTGGAGGGCTTGAGCCGGAGCGAGATCACAGAACTCCGCTGGGATCAGGTGGACTTTGAGGGCAAGGCCATTCAACTCCCGGACCGCGCGGTCCCGCTGGAACCCTCCACGGAAGCCTGCCTCCGGGAGCGGCACGTTCGCTGTGCCCTCCGGGACCCCCATGTGGTGATCTCCGAGCGCAGCAAGAAGCCTATGCCGCCGGAGTCCATTTCCCGGCTGTCCCGGCTGGCGCTGGACAGCGAGGGCCAGAAGGTCAACCTCATGGACCTGCGCCACGATTTTGTGATCCGCCAGCTTCAGACCCATGACTGGCCCTATGTGGCCCGGGTCAGCGGCATGGCGGTGTCCACCCTGCGGGATGCCTTCTCGCCCTATCTCACCAAACCCGCCGCGCCGGAAAATCCTCTGGCCCAGCGGGACGAGGCGGAGTATCTTCTCTGGCGTGTGATCCAGCAGGAGGGCTCGTCTCCCGCCGGACTGGCCCTCTGGATGGGCTGGAAGCTCCAGATGCAGCCCGGAGAGATCGCCTCCCTCACCTGGGGGCAGGTGGATTTCGACCAGAACCTCATCCGCCTGCCGGACCGGACGGTCTCCATGGGCAGCCGCCTGCGGCGGCTGCTGCTGGACGCTTGGGACCGCCGCAAGGACCCCGCGGAGCCGCGGGTCTTTACCGCACCCACCACCGGGCGGCCCATGGACCTCTCCCGGCTGACCACCGTCACCCGCACGGCGCTGATCCGGGGCGGCTTGGAGCATGTGAACCTGCGGAACCTCCACACCTGGGTCCGTCAGGGGGATCGGGCCCAGCTTTTGATGGCTCAGGCCGAGGAGCAGGGCTGGCTGACCCGTGAAGCGGTCATGGAGCGGCTGGGCGTGTCCAAAAGCACTGCCCGGCAGTACCTTCTGGAACTGCGGGAGGCGGGCAGGCTGGTGCGGGTGGGCACCCGGTACTACCCCGCCGGGGCGGTGGCGGACCCCGATGACCATCTGGACATCATCCGGGCCTATCTGCAGGAGCACGGCATCGGCCGCCGTCAGGATTTCATCCGCCTGCTGGGCCTCGAACCGGAGCAGGGGACGCTGCTCCTCCGGCGGCTGACGGACCGGGGCGAGCTGGTCCTCACCGGGCGGCATTACACCCTGCCGGAGCAGGAGAAATGACCCTCGTTTTGCCCCGAAAACACCGAAACCGGTCAAGGTCCGCCTTGGCCGGTTTGTTACGTTCAAACGTTGCGTGAATGGCACAGTTCTGCATAAAAACGCTGCTTTTTTGCACTTGTATTACATCCAGGCCGGAACTATTTACATTCGGAAATGGGGCTGATAAAGTGGCCTTGCAAAGCAGGATACCCGGAACATGCCCCCGGTTCAGATATTGGGTAGGCTAGCCACGATATGTAAATCGGGGCGGTAAAGGGGAAGCCGGTTTTGCAAAAACCAACTCCCGACAGGGAGAATCTAAAAGGAGGAAACCCCATGAAGAAGTTCCTTTCTCTGGTACTGGCTCTGGTAATGACCATGTCTCTGGTCACTGTCTCTGCTGGTGCCAAGGACTTCACCGACAGCAGCAAGATCACCTATTCTGAAGCTGTCGACGTGATGTCCGCCGTGAAGGTCATCGACGGCTATGCCGAAGGTGACTTCCGTCCCACCGCCACCCTGACCCGTGGCGCTGCTGCCAAGATCATCTGCAACCTGATCCTTGGCCCCACCACCGCCTCTGCTCTGGTGGCTGACGCCGCTCCTTACAAGGACGTCCCCACCAACCACACCTTCGCTGGCTACATTGCTTACTGCCAGAAGGAAGGCATCATCTCCGGTTACGCTGACGGCACCTTCAAGCCCGCCGCCACCCTGACCGGCTATGCCTTCATGAAGATGCTGCTGGGCGCTCTGGGCTATGACTCTGCCATCGAAGGCTACACCGGCGCCAACTGGTCCATCGCTGTTGCCAAGCAGGCTATCAACGCCGGCCTGAACAAGAGCCTGAAGGGCAGCTTCAACGGTGTCAAGGCTGTCACTCGTGAAGAGGCTTGCCTGTATGCCTTCAACACCCTGAAGGCTACCATGGTCGAGTATGACAACCGCATCGTTGTCGGCGAGGGCAGCTCCGCTGTTGCCATCTCCGGCGTCCGCAAGGACCTGACCTGGAACAAGGGCACCCTGAACGACGGCAAGATCAAGAAGGACGGCTATGTCCAGTTCGGCGAGCAGTACTTCGAGAAGCTGGTCCGCACCGACGATACCGACGACTTCGGCCGTCCCACCAACAACTGGACCTATGACAAGAAGGATATCGGCAACTATGTCAACACCGACCTGCTGACCGCTTCCTACACCGCTAAGGTCAAGGGCGGCGATGTCTATTCCGACATCGGCTCCAACGCTTGCGACTTCGCCCTGACCTACTGGGTCGACGGCGTGAAGCTGGACAAGAAGGCCCTCTCTGTCGAGGCCGACAAGCTGGTCAAGAAAAACGATGATACCATGAATTCCACCGGCAAGGGTGTTTTGACTGAGATCTATGTGGACACCGACGCTGAGGAGACCACTGTCGTTGTCATCAACACCTATCTGGCTGAGGTTTCTGCTGACTACAACACCAAGACCGAGGATGTCCGTCTGGACGTCTACACTGGTGTGAAGAAGGCTGCCGCAGCAGGCCAAACTCCCACCACCATCAGCACCACCTACACCGTCGAGTCTGAGGATGTGGACGGCCTGGAGAAGCTGAAGGAAGATGACATGGTCCTGGTCACCATTGCCAAGGGCGACGTCATGACCGTCACTCCCGTTGAGACCGTTAAGGATGTTGCCATCACCTCTTACTCCACCGACTACGCGGATGCGGACAAGAAGGATGAGTATAAGCTGACCAAGCTGACTGCCGGCGGCAACAAGTATGAGACCGCTAAGAAGGCTTTCGAGGATGCTGAGGTTCTGTACGACTACAATGTCGAGCAGCTGGACGACGCTACCTTCGATCTGTATCTGGATCCCTATGGCTATGTGATCGGCGCACGTCAGGTTGACGGTGACGACAACTTCATGTTCGTCGTTGGCTATGACCGCAGCAGCACCGTTCTGGCCAAGGCTGTCGATAAGGCTCTGGCTATCTTCACCGATGGCACCATGAAGACTATCGATGTCAAGAGCGGCGACCTGAAGGGCGGCCGTCTGGCAGAGTCCGCTACCACCAACACCTGGTTCAAGTACACCGTGAAGGACGGCGTTTACAACCTGGAAGAGGTTGCCGACATGCAGATCAAGGACAGCACCACCACCAAGCTCGACAAGCAGAACAACACTGTTGAGCAGGGCAAGACCATTGCCTACGGCAACAACGACACCGTCCTGATCGCTGTCAAGGCTGACGACGATGTCATCAAGGAAGGCTCCATCGTGAAGGTTGAGGGCGTTACCACCGGTATCAAGCACTCCAGCGTTGAGGTCAAGTATGACTCCAAGCTGAGCAACTTTGATGCTACCCCCGACAACATGATTTTCGCCCTGTACAACAAGAACGGCTACATCACCTATGCTGTGGTCGTGGGCAAGACTGCTGGCTCCTCTGAGTCCATGGTCTACCTGACCTCCGGCATCAAGTCCAAGTCTCTGGAGAACGGTGACTACATCTACACCTATGAAGCCATCACCAAGGACGGCGCTGTGACTGTGAAGTCCTTCGAGTCCAAGGATAACAGCACTCCGAGAGACAATCTGGTTCTGGGCAACCTGTACGAGGGTACCTTCGATAAGAACAACGTCATCACCGAGATGGAAGCTCAGGCTTACACCGCAGCCAAAAACTGGAACACCAAGCAGTACAAGGATGACGGCTATGCCTTCCTGAATGTTGCTGATAAGTCTGAGCTGACCGCCAAGGGTGCTACTCTGTGGATCGACGATGCTGCTTCCAACGACAAGTACATCCTGCTGGATGAGGATTGCAAGATCTTTGTCCGCGCCAGCGATGACGATGAGGATGACTACACCGAGTACAGCAACATCAAGTCTGCTCTGAGCGCTCTGGGTGAGGACAGCAACTTCACCGGCACCATCGCTGCTTTCGTTGATGACGCTGGCATTGCTACCACTCTGATCCTGAACGACACCTACAAGGCCAACGATAAGCCCAATACCAACCCCAGCAAGCCCGCCAGCACGGATGTTGATTCTGTTAAGCTGACCATTAAGGGTTCTAAGGGTCTGATTGAGCTGTTCAACAAGAAGGGTGACGCTCTGACTGATACGACTGTCAAGCACAGCTTCGAGCTGTATCAGTATGTTGGTGGTCAGAACAACTATGTGAAGGTTGATGAGGGTGACTACTTCTATGGCGTGACCCCCGCCTTCTCTGTGGCTGGCGGCAACAGCTACTATGTTGTGATTGACGGTGTTCAGTCCAACATTGCCCGTGCTTGATCTCTGATTTAAGAGTTTAAGTACTTGCGATTAAGAACAAGGCCCCGGACGGAAGTCCGGGGCTTTGTTTTATTCTTGTGTAGCAAACAGCGCGATATAGGGATAGACAGAATCACTGGTATTGAATTGGTCACTACTGCTCTGACTGTTGTACCAAGAAAGAGAATGTTCTCCCCATGTAAGGTGGCAGACGGTAGATGAATCTGCGGAGCCTGTATATGCGGTATACCATCCGCGCATGGCCTGGATCCCCAATGTCGGAGCAGAACCGATGCTGCCCTTGATAATGACAAACAGTGGGTTGCCGTCAAAGGTCAGCTTGTTGGGATTTTCTCTGCCGTATTTGCCGGTCCCTGTGTACGTGCCGTATACGATCTTGCAGTTTCCGCAGCTGGCCAGCGCCGTTTGCAGCGCCGCTACGCCGTCGGCGTTGCTTTTCAGCGCCGTGTCGATCTTCTCGTTGTCGCTGTTGAATTCCTCCATCAGAATGCGGTCCGTCTTTTCCCACTGGGTCAACTGAAAATTGGCTGTTTTGTTCATAGATAACATCCTCCTGTCACACGGATGTAACTTTGGGGGCGCCGCCGTGTGCCCACCCTGTATGAGGGGCGTTTGCTGCACGGTTTCGTGCAACGAAAGTAAAAAAACCGCCGCACCGTTCACAAATGGTTTACAAGTTTTTCATCTTCCCTTCAGATTTGGGGTGTATACTGCGTACATCAGCAGGCGAGAGAGCCGTTTCCCGGCCCGCCGCTGATCCGAGAGAAAAAGCCATTCTTTCAAATACACCCCTACGGCCCACTGCCCGCCCGGGAGGAGTCCCAAACCGGCAGACCAACGATCCCGCCGCAGGCAAGCGGCGTGTTGATAGATCTTTTCATACATGACCTCTCCAAAGCAAGGCGGGGCGCCGGTTTTCCAAACCGACGCCCCGTTTTGCCGCGTTTTGCCCGCGATACCTGTTGAAAAATGTCAGAACAGCCAAAGGGAGACGAGGGCGGCCAGCAGCGCGGACAGCAGGCCGTGGGTCAACTTGCCCAGCAGACAGGGGGCGAGGGGGAGGTCCGTGCCGTCCAGAAGGGCGGCGGTCTGACAGAGAACGGACAGCCCGCCCCATCCGGCGCACCCGGCGGCCAGCAGGAAACCGGAGCGGTCACAGGGCAGGAGGGGCGTCAGGGAGAACAGCTCCCCGCAGCCAACAGCCAGGGCCGCCCATGGGCCGGGGAGGGCCGTCAGGGGCGAGATCAGCACATAGAAGAACGTGACGAAGGCGCAGACGGAGAGCATGGTCCCGGCGCTGTCCCGGACGGATGACACAAAGGCCGCTGGCAGAGAGGGGGCCTGAAAGGAAATGGCGGGAGGAACGGTTTTCCGGCCCCGGCCCAGTCCCCGGAACAGCAGACCGGTGAAAAGGGCGGCGCAGACGTGGATCAGCCAGAGCCACAGTCCTGTCCGGACGCTGCCGAACACGCCCGCACCCAGCACACTGATGAGGAACACGGGGTTGGAGTTGTTGCAGAAGGTCAGGAGCCGCTCCGCCTCCTGCCGGGTCAGGTCCCCGGAGGCGTACAGCTCCGCCGCCGTGCGGGCGCCGATGGGATAGCCTCCTACCAGCCCCAGCAGCAGCGCGGACCCGGCGCAGCCGGGCAAGCGGAACAGGGACGCCATCAGGCCAGCCATATCGGGCGCCAGCCATTGTCCGAAGCCCAGCCGCACCAGCAGCCCGGTGACGACCATGAAGGGGAACAGGGCGGGGATTACCGTCCCGGCACAGAGGGTCAGGGCCTTGACTGCCTCGAGCCGCAGCTGTCTGGCGTCCGCCAGAAACCAGACCAAGACCCCGCATAGGATCAGGCACACATCCGTCCGTATCCGCCGTTTCATACGCATCACCCGCTATACCCTATGCGGGGCGGGGGCGGTTCATACGGCGGGACAGGCAAGCCGGGGGGAATTTCCGCATAGAGTTCGGTGAGGTGAGAGCATGGAGAAAAAACGGGACCGGGAGCAGGGCGGTATTCTGGGCGGCGTGGCGGAGCTGTTTGACCTGCCGGTGGATGTGGTGGCGGGCCTGCCCCGATTGGAGCTGATCGGGAACCGGCAGCTATATCTGGAGCGCCACACGGGTCTGCTGGCTTACAGCGATACCCAAATCGATGCCAACACAGGCTTCGGCGTTCTGCGGATTCGCGGAGAACGGCTGACGCTGGTGGCCATGACGGGAGAAGAACTGCGGATCGGCGGGAAGATCGACGGCGTGGAGTGGGTGTCATGCTGAAGGAACTTATCAACAGGGTCCGGGGACAGGTGTGGCTCCGGGTGACGTGTTCCTACCCGGAGCGGGTGCTGAATCTGTGCTCCGCCCGGAAGCTGGCCTTCTGGGATCTGGAATGGGAAGGGGCGGAGACGTTTACCTGCCGCATGAGCCGGGGGGATCACCGCATCCTCAGCCGCGCGGCGGAAAAGCTGGACTGCACGATCGAGATCGTGCGGCGGGAGGGCGCGCCCTACACGCTGGCAAAGCTGCGGCACCGTCAGGCCTTGGCGGTAGGCATCGCGGCGTGCGGAGCGGCGGTGCTGATCGGGTCCTTCTTCGTGTGGGATATTCAGATTGCCGGGAATGAAACGGTGCCGCGGGAGGTGATCCTGCGATCCTTGGAGAACAACGGCGTTCATCGGGGGTGTTTCGGCTTCGCCCTGAATGGGGAGGACATCCGCAACCATGTGCTGCTGGAGATCCCGGAGCTGAGCTGGGTGGCGGTGAACGTATCCGGCTGCCGGGCCAACGTGGAAGTCCGGGAGCGGCGGACGGCCCCGAAGCCACTGGACCGGAAAACACCGTGCAATTTAGTGGCCCGGCGGGACGGACTGGTGCTGCGGGTGCAGGCACTGGGGGGCGTCCCTCAGGTGATGAAGGGAATGTCGGTGACGGAGGGGCAGCTCTTGATCTCCGGCGTGGAGGACACAGGGACCTTCGGTACCCGGTTCACAGCGGGACTTGGGTCCGTGGAAGGGCGGACGTGGTACACCCTGACAGCCAACGTGCTCCTCACCGGAGCGGAAAAACGGTATACCGGACGGGAAAAGCGGCTCCATTCCGTGATTTTCGGCAGCCGCCGGATAAAATTCTTTGCAAACAGTAGCATTGACAGCGACCAGTGTGATAAAATAACCGAGAGAACGCCGGTTCGGGTGTGCGGGATCCCGCTGCCGATCATATGGGAGACGGAGACTCTCCGGTTTTACGAAACGGAGCCGGTGACGGTCACGCAGGCCCGGCGGCAGAAGGAGACGGGGGCGGCGCTGGAAGCGTATCTCCACAGCCTTGTGGACCCCTACGGCGAGGTAACGGCCAGTCAGGTGGCCTCCCGGCTCCGGGGGGATGTCCTGACGGTGACACTGACGGCGGAGTGCCGGGAGGAACTCGGGACGCAGGCCCCTATTTATACAGCAAATGAACCGGACGGCGCGTCCGGATAACTTTAGGAGTGATGGCATGGAACAGAGGATCAGCATTGAGCGGATGGAGCAGGCAGTCAATATTTTCGGCTCCTTTGACGAGAACATCCGCCTGCTGGAAAAGGAATTTAATGTGACGGTGACCAACCGGGACGGCGAGCTGCGGATCAGCGGCGAGGCGGAGGACGTGATGCACGCCGCCAAAGCAGTGCAGGCCATGCTGACCCTGTCCTCCCGGGGGGAGGCACTGGGGGAGCAGAACGTCCGCTATATCATCGACATGGTCCGCACCGGAAAAGAAGAACAGATCAGCGAACTGGCGGGGGATGTGCTGTGCATCTCCGCCAAGGGTCGCCCGGTGAAGCCGAAAACGCTGGGCCAGAAGGAATATATCGCGTCGGTGCTGAAAAACACCGTTACCATCGGCGTAGGCCCCGCCGGTACCGGCAAAACGTATCTGGCGGTGGCGGCGGCAGTGCAGGCCTTCCGGGAAAAGCAGGTGAACCGCATCATCCTCACCCGTCCTGCGGTGGAGGCCGGCGAGCGGCTGGGCTTCCTGCCCGGCGATCTGCAAAGCAAGGTGGACCCGTACCTGCGGCCGCTGTATGACGCCCTGTTTGATATGCTGGGGGCGGAGACCTACCAGAAGTATCTGGAGCGGGGCAACATCGAGGTGGCCCCCCTGGCCTACATGCGCGGCCGGACCCTGGACGATAGTTTCATCATCCTGGACGAGGCCCAGAACACCAGCCGGGAGCAGATGAAAATGTTCCTGACCCGGCTGGGCTTCGGCTCCAAGATCGTCATTACCGGCGACGTGACCCAGATCGACCTGCCCGATGGCAAGCCCTCCGGTCTGCGGGAAGCCATGCGGGTGCTGAAAAAGGTGGAGGGCATCGGTATCTGCGAGCTGACCAACGCCGACGTGGTGCGTCATGTGATGGTCCAGCGGATCGTGAAGGCCTATGAAGAATACGAAACTGCCAAAAACGGCGGAAAGGGGAAGAAATAATGGCAAAACGGCACTATATTCCCATCACCGCCGATGTGCCGGGGGTGAATGAGGGCCAGCGGGCCTTTATCCGTAAGGTCATCCGCACCGCTCTGGTGGCAGAGGGGGTGGATTTTCCCTGTGAGGTGGACGTGCTGCTGACCAATGACGAGGCCATCCATCAAATCAATCTGGATATGCGGGAAGTAGACCGGGCCACGGATGTGCTCAGCTTCCCGGAGTTCGACCTACAGCCCGGCGAGCTGCCCGGAGAAGAGGACGCCGACCCCGGCACCGGACTGGTGCCCCTGGGGGACATGGTGATCTCCATGGAGCACGTGGCGGCTCAGGCCAAGGAGTACGGCCATTCCAACCGCCGGGAGCTGGCATATCTGGTGGTCCACTCCATGCTGCACCTGCTGGGCTATGACCATCTGGACGAAGGCCCGCAGAAAAAGCAGATGCGGGGCCGGGAGGAGGCCATTTTGACGGAGCTGGGGATCAGCAGGGAGGATTGAAAGAACGCAGACACAAATGATTTTCAAAAAAGGAGAAGCAAATATGTCTATTGTTATTGGAAGTATGATCCTTTGCGTTATAGGAACGTTTATCCTGATGTGGATTTGCAGTATGCTGATGGGTGACGATGGACTGTATGTGGCTTGTTTTCTATTTGTGGCGCTGATGTTTGCTTTGCTGGTGAAGATCTACATAAAACAGGAAGAAATTCAGGAGAATCAGGCGGAAATCTTGAAAAAGCTAAAAGAAATCGAACCCAAAGAAGAGAATAAGCAGGAGTAACGAGCTTTCGGCTTTTGAAAAGTTGTGGGTATCCAACATTGTCACCAAAGAAAGCATCCCCTCATATTCTGGACTGAGGTGATGGGATGAACGTATTTCGGGACGGCGTGATCGCCTTTTTCTCCGCTGTGGGGATGACCACGGTGGTATGGCTGCTGGCGGGAGCGATGCTCCACGCGGGGCGGCCAACGATCCCGGGGCTTTTGCTGGTACTGCCTGTGCGGGGCGAGGCGTTAGCCTTGGAGCACGATGTCCGGGAGCTGCGCCGGGTGCGGAACAGTCTGCCAGGGGCACAGATCGTCATTGCCGACTGCGGCCTGACGGCGGAGGCCAGGGGCCTTGCCGACTATCTGGCGGAGCGGGAGGACAACGCCGCCGTGGTGGACGGGGCGGACTTCCGGCTGTACGCCGGAGACAAGAGATAAAAATGCCGGTCAGGGACCTTGCGTAAGAAGGACTGCGCTGCACCGGCACGTTAAAGAGAGGAAGTCATGGAAGAACTGATCTGCCGGGAGGGTACGGTACATAGCGTTATTTTTCAGAACGCCGAAAACGGATATACGGTCCTCCGCCTCCTCACCGAGGAGGGGGAGGTCGTCACTGTTGTGGGGTGTATCCCCTGTGTGGCGCCGGGAGAGCATCTGACCGTTACCGGTACCTGGGAGGTCCATCCCCAGCACGGCGAGCAACTGAAGGCGCAGGAGCTGGAGCGGACGCTGCCGGAGGAGGAAGAGGAGATCTTCGCCTACCTGTCCTCCGGCATCTGCAAGGGTGTGGGGCCCACCACTGCCCGGCGGATCGTGGACCGGTTTGGCTTGGAGACGCTGGATATTTTAGAGGCGGAGCCGGAACGGCTTCAGACGATCAAGGGCATTACCGCGAAAAAGGCCATGGAGATCGGAGAGCTGTTCCGTCAGCACATGGGCTTGCGGCGGCTGATGGAATTCCTATCCCGGTATCAGCTGCCGCCGGTGCTGGCCATCCGGCTGCGGCAGCAGTATGGGGACGGGGCCATCCGGGTGGTGGAGAAAAATCCCTATCTGCTGTCAGACGATGTATGCGGCGTGGATTTTTCCGTGACGGACACCATGGCGCTGTCCATGGGATTTGCAGAAGACTGCACGGAGCGCCTTGAGGCGGCCCTCACTTTTGAACTGACCTATAACGAGAATAATGGCCATGTGTTTTTGCCGAAGGACAAGCTGCTTGCCGCCACCTGCCAGCTGTTGAGCTGCGGGATCGAGCAGGTGGAAGCGGCCCTGGACGCCTTGGCGGAGCATCACGCCGTGGTGATCCAGCGGATCGCCAATGTGGAGGCGGTGTACCTGCGGCGGCTGTGGGAGGCGGAGACCTCCGCCTGCGCCCGGCTGCTGGCGCTGCTGGAAATGGACGCCGATGAGAGCCGGTTTGCAGACCGGACCGTGGCGGAAATCGAGAAGGAACAGGGCATTACCTACGCCCCCTTGCAGCGGCAGGCGGTGGAGCTGGCGGCGAAGGTTGGCGTCATCCTACTGACCGGCGGTCCCGGCACCGGCAAGACCACCACCGTCCGGGGCATCGTGGCCCTGTTTCAGAAAATGGGGCTGAACATCGTGCTGGCGGCCCCCACGGGCCGTGCGGCGAAGCGCATGAGCGAGCTGACGGGCATGGAGGCCCAGACGGTTCACCGGCTGCTGGGTATGACGTGGAATGAGGCGGCTCATCAGGTGACCTTCCAGAAAACGGAAAAGGAGCCGCTGGAGGCCGAGGCCGTCATTGTGGACGAGATGAGCATGGTGGACGTGTCCCTGTTCTCCGCACTGCTGCGGGCGCTGCGCCTCGGCACCCGGCTGGTGCTGGTGGGAGATGCGGACCAGTTGCCCTCCGTGGGGGCGGGAAATGTGTTTTCCGACCTGATCCGCAGCAAAAAGATCGAGACTGTGTTTCTCCGGGAGGTGTTCCGGCAGGCGGAGCAGTCCGCCATCATCCGCAACGCCCACCGGGTGAACCTGGGAGAATCCCCGGACCTGAAGGGGAATCAGGGAGATTTCTTCTTCCTTTGCCGCCGGGACGCCCAGCGGGCGGTGGCGACGGTGCTGGAGCTGTGCAAGACCCGCCTGCCGGACAATATGCACATCCCGGCGGAGCAGATCCAGGTGCTGACGCCCACCCGGAAGGGGCCTTGTGGCACCATCAACCTGAACCGGCTCTTGCAGGAGGCGCTGAACCCCCGGACACCCGGCAAGCGGGAGATCCTGTGGGGGGAGCGGGTGTTCCGGGTAGGGGACCGGATCATGCAGACCCGGAATGACTACGACGTGGTCTGGCAGAAGGACGACGGCACCGTGGGCACCGGAATGTTCAACGGCGATGTGGGCCGCATCGCGGAGATCGACGCCGGGGGCGAGTGGCTGGCGCTGGACTTTGACGGCCGGAAAGCGCCGTACAGTGTGGAGATGCTCAGCGAGATCGACCTGGCCTATGCCCAGACGGTCCACAAGGCTCAGGGCAGCGAGTACCGCTGCGTGGTGCTGGCGGCCCTGCCCTCGGCACCCAGTCTCATGGTGCGGGGGGTGCTGTATACGGCGCTGACCCGGGCCAGAGAGCTGCTGGTCATCGTGGGCGATGACGCGGCCATCCGCTCTATGGCGGCCAATGACCGGCAGCAGAAACGCTACTCCGGCTTGAAATGGCGGCTGTGCCACGCCGGGGATGCCAGCGAATAAAACGGATAAGAAAAAGCCGTCCGGCGGAACCGGACGGCTTTTTTGGCGTATTTTCAGCGGTTTTCCCGGTAGAATTTCAGGGACAGGAGGATGGAGACGGCGGTGGCGATGATGGTCAGCACCAGCATTCCGGCCAGCGTCAGAGAGAGAACTGCGGCTGCTATGGTTTTGGCGTCATTGACCAATCCGTTGAGCGCGCCTACGGAAGCAAAGGTGAGAAAGGTGATGAGAATGGCGACCCACCGGGCCTTTTCTGTGCCGTAGCGAAGGATGAGAGGTATATTCAGATCCAACAGCAGACACCCAACGCACAGGGCGGCGAATACAAAGCCGGGGGAGAGGTTGGCGGACAGCTTTGCCGGGAGCGGGAGACAGGTGAGCACACCTTGGCAAATGGCAACAGTAGCGGCTCCCACAGACAGAGAGATCCAGCCAAGCGCATACCGGCTGAGCACCACAGTCCGGTCCGAATAGGGGAGCATCCGGGCAAACCTGTCCCAGCGGCCCCGCTGGTCATAAGCCATGGCGGTATAGGGGATCATAGCACCGTAGACCACTGCCAGCAGATTCAGAGTGAGGCTGGGGATCAGGCCCCAGACCAGAACGATGAGAAGATAGGACCAGACCTGCTTCCGCAGTACATACCAATCCTTTAAGAGCAGGGCTTTCATTGCTTTTCTCCTTTCACCAGAGCGAGGATGATGTCCTCAATGGTGGGCTTTTCCAGTTGGAAGCCCACCGGGGCCAGCTCCCGCCGCACCAGCGCCCGGACGCCGCCGTAGGGCGTGGTCTCTATGGACACGATGGCTTCCGGCATGAGGGCCTCCGCTTGCTCCGCCGTGTCGTTAAAGATGCCGTATTGCTCCAGAAGGGCATCCTTTTCCTCGCAGAACAGCAGCCGCCCCTGATGGAGAAAGGCGATGTAGTCGCAGAGCTTTTCCAAATCGCTGAGAATGTGGGAGGAGATCAGGACGGAGTGGGTCTCGTCCCGGGTAAACTCATTGAAAAGCTCCAGGATCTCGTCCCGGACGATGGGGTCCAGTCCGGCGGTGGCCTCGTCCAACACCAGAAGTTGTGCCTGATGGCTGAGGGCAACGGCGATGGTGAGCTTCATTTTCATGCCCCGGGAATAGTCCTTGAAGGCGGTTTTCTCCGGCAGAGCGAAACGGCGGCAATAGGCGTCGAAGGTATTCTGCTCCCAGCGGCGGTAGGTGGCAGCCATCACGCGGCCCACCTGCGGGGCGGTGAGGGTCTCAGGAAAGCACCCCTCGTCCAGCACCACGCCGATGTCCTCCTTGGCGTTCAGAAACTCCGGGGCGGAGACGTCCACGCCCAGCGCGGCGGCGGTGCCGCTGTCCGGCCGCAGCGCGCCCATGAGAATGCGGATGAGGGTGGATTTGCCCGCGCCGTTCTCGCCCACCAGACCGCAGATGGTCCCGGCGGGAATGGCGAGAGTCATGTTCTTCAGAGAAAATTCTCCGAAGAATTTGCTGATATGGTTCAATTCGATAGCATTTGTCATAGAGATTCCTCCCACTTGCGGCGCAGCAGCTCCGCCAATTCCGACTCTGAAAGGCCGCAGGTCCGCGCCAGCTCTGCGGCGGCGGCCAGATGGTCCTCGAGTAGGTGGAGCGATTGCTCCCGGAACAGAGCCAGATCCGGCTCCGCCACAAAGCAGCCCTTGCCGGCCACGGTGTTGATCAGCCCTTGGGCCTCCAGTTCGTCATAGGCCCGCTTGGTGGTGATGACGGATATTTTCAGGTCCTTGGCCAGCCCACGGATGGAGGGCAGCGCGTCCCCCGGCGACAGAGCGCCGGAGAGGATCTGGGCCTTGATCTGCCCGCTGATCTGATCGTAGATAGGCTGGCCGCTGTTGTTTCGGATAATGAGTTCCATGGAAGCCCTCCGTTCGTACTGTACATACACAGTATATACAGTTGGCGCAAGATGTCAAGAGGGATTTTCAAAATTTTCCGTGGACGCTTCCGGGGAAGCGTGGTATACTGAGCAAAAAGTAGTACGCAGGAGGAACAAATATGAGTGATTTGGAGCGGATCGAAGCGGCGATGGAGGAAAAGGTGCGGCCTGCTCTCCGTTCCCATGGCGGTGACATTTCCATCGACCATGTGGAGGGGAAAACTGTGTATGTAAAGCTGCTGGGCCAGTGCGCGGGGTGCCCCTCGGCGGACCTGACCAATGAGACCATCGTGGAGGCGGAGCTGAAGGCGGCCCTGCCGGAGCTGGTGGAAAAGGCGGTGGTGGTCCAGACCGTCAGCGATGAGCTGTGGGAGCAGGCGAAAAAGCTGCTGCGGGAGCATCATCTGTAAAAGAAAAAATAACGAAAACCCTCCCGGAAGCTGAGGCTTCCGGGAGGGCTTTTGCAAATATTGATTTATTCTACATCCTGCAGGGCGTCATAGCCCTCCTCGCCGGTGCGGACCTTCACCACGTTTTCCACATCATAGACGAAGATCTTGCCGTCGCCGATATGGCCGGTGTAGAGCACCTTCTTAGCGGTTTCAATGACGCTGCGGACAGGCACCTTGCTGACCACAATGTCCAGCTGGATCTTGGGCAGCAGGGTGGGCTCCACCTCCACGCCACGGTAATACTCCGGCTTTCCCTTCTGGATGCCGCAGCCAAGAACGTGGCTCATGGTCATGCCGGTGATGCCCAGCTCCAGCATAGCCGTTTTCAGAGCCTCAAACTTGGATTCCTTGCAGATGATCTCCACCTTGGTGAACTTGGGGGCGGTGCCGTCGGCAGTGTCGAAGGAGGGGACATGCTTGACGGGAATGGCCTCGGCGGCGGGCACATCGCCGATGACGGCTGCGGGAGCGTCGGTCTCCACGGCGGCGGTATCAGGCAGCATGGCGAAGCTGGCATAGGCGGTGAGCAGGCCGTGCTCGGAGACATCCAGACCGGTGATTTCTTCCTCCGGCGTGACCCGCAGGCCGATGGTGTGCTTCAGGATGGCGAAGACGATGGTGATGACCACAGCCACATAGAGGATTACGGAAGCAACGCCCAGGCACTGGACGCCAAAGAAGTGGAAGCCACCGCCGTAAAAGACCCCCTTTTCCGTGGACACGCCGGTGGCGAAGAGGCCGGTGAGGATAGTGCCCAGGGCACCGCAGACGCCATGGACCGAGATGGCACCCACAGGGTCGTCAATCTTGGCAACCTTGTCGAAAAACTCCACGGCCAGCACGATGACCAGACCGAAGACGATGCCCATAACGGCGGCACCCAGAGGGGATACAGCGTCACACCCGGCGGTGATGCCCACCAGGCCCGCCAGAGCGGCGTTGTAGGTCATGGAGACATCTGGCTTGCCGTAGCGCAGCCAGGTGAAGATCAAGGTGGTGCAGCAGGCCACGGCAGTGCAGAGGTTGGTGTTGAAGAACACTAGACCGGCGCTGACGATCAGCTCGTCGGTGTCCATGCCTACGGTGGAGGCACCGTTGAAGCCGAACCAGCAGAACCAGAGAATGAACACGCCCAGAGCGGCAAAGGTCAGGTTGTGGCCTAAGATAGCACGGGGCTTGCCGTCCTTAACATACTTGCCGATGCGGGGACCCAGCATCTTGGCACCGATCAGGGCGCAGACGCCGCCTACCATGTGGACACAGGTAGATCCGGCGAAGTCATGGAAGCCCAGCTCACTGAGCCAGCCGCCGCCCCAGATCCAGTGGCCGGAAATGGGGTAGATCAAAAGGGAGATAGCGGCGGAGTAGATGCAGTAGGCGCTGAACTTGGTGCGCTCCGCCATAGCGCCGGAGACGATGGTGGCGGAGGTGGCGCAGAAGACGGTCTGGAAAATGGCGTAGGCCCACAGGGGGACGCCGGAGGGAAGGATGCTGCTGTAATCCTTCATGATCATGGGGTCAAACCAGCCGAAGAGGCCGGTGCCCGCGCCGAACATGATGCCGAAGCCGACAAGCCAGAAGCAAGGGGTGCCGATGCAGAAGTCCATCAGGTTTTTCATCAGGATATTGCCGGTGTTTTTGGCCCGGGTGAAGCCGGCCTCGCACATGGAGAAGCCCGCCTGCATGAAAAAGACCAGCGCTGCGCCCAACAGGACCCAAATGGTGTTGACAGAACTGAATTCCATAGTTGTTTCCTCCCATTTTTGTCGTTTTCTTCCAGTGAACGGTTCTGCATATAAGAAGGCAATGGAGCCTTCCGAACGGTAAGACTCCATTGCCTTGCGTTTTGCCGGGAGACAGGAGCGGGTTCGCTTCCACCGTCCGGCAGTTATATGCAGAAAAGATCGGGGGAAGAGAGAAAGCGTCTTAGAGCATGCACTCTAAGACGCCTTTGCCTTGATGGGGGCATTATACACGGTTTGTCGGCTCTGTCAATCATACCGCGCCAATTTTGGCTGTTTTTACAAAAGCAAGACAGGGCAAACCGGGAATGTGTGTGGGTTTTCCCGTGATGTTACAGCCGGGTCACCACAGGAATGACCATGGGGCTGCGCTTGGTGTTTTTGAACAGGTAGCTGCTGACAGCGGACTTGACCGCGCCGCGGAGCTCACCGTCATCCCGGCCGCGCTTGCGGCTGCCGGTGACGCTGTCAGCGGCGTTCATGGCAACGTTTTGCAGCTCCTTCATCAGATCGCCGGATTCCTTCACATAAATGAAGCCACGGGTGATGATCTCAGGCGGGGACAGCAGCGCGCCGTCCTGCGTGGCGATGGGAAGGACCACCACCACCATGCCGTCCTCTGCCAGACGCTTGCGGTCCCGCATGACCACGGCGCCCACGTCGCCCACGCCGGAGCCGTCCACATACACCTCGCCGGCGGGGACGGAGTTGGCGGACAGCTTCATGGACTTGCCGGTGATTTCAATGACGCCGCCGTTATCGGCGATGGCGATGTGATTGCGGTCCATGCCCATCTGCTGAGCCAGCTGGCAGTGGATCTGCAGCATCCGCTGCTCACCGTGGAGCGGGACGAAGAAACGGGGCTTCGTCAGGGCGTGGATGATCTTCAGCTCCTCCTGGCAGGCGTGGCCGGAGACGTGAAGCATATCCGCCCGGTCATAGACCACGGTAGCACCCTTGCGGAACAGCTCATTGATGACACGGCCCACCGTGACTTCGTTGCCGGGAACGGCGGAGGCGGAGAGGATCACCTTGTCGCCGGCGCCAATCTCCACCTGCTTGTGGGTGGAGAAGGCCATGCGGTACAGGGCGCTCATTTCCTCGCCCTGAGAGCCGGTGGTGACGATGACCTGCTTGTTCTTGGGCAGGCCCTTGAGCTTGTTGATGTCCACCAGTGTGTTTTTGGGGACCTTCATATAGCCCAGCTCCGTGGAGACCTTCATCATGTTCTCCATGCTGCGGCCGGTAACGGCCACCTTCCGGCCGCACTGGGCGGCGGCATCCAGCACCTGCTGGACACGGTGGACGTTGGAGGCGAAGGTGGTGACGATGATACGCTCGTCGCAATTCTGGAACTGGCGCATGAAGGTGGCGCCCACCACCTTTTCGGAGGGGGTGAAGCCGGGACGCTCCACGTTGGTGGAGTCGGCGCACAGACACAGGACCCCCTCCTTGCCCAGCTCACCCAGGCGGGCCAGGTCGATGACCTCCCCGTCAATGGGGGTGGAGTCGATCTTGAAGTCGCCGGTGTGGACGATGGTGCCCATCTTAGTGTGGATGGCGAAAGCCACGGAGTCGGCGATGGAATGGTTCACATGGATGAACTCCACGGTGAACTTGCCTGCCCGGACGCTCTTGCCCGCCTCTACGGTGATGAGCTTGGTGGATTTCACCAGCTGGTGCTCCTCCAGCTTCAGCTTGATGAGACCGGCGGTGAAGCGGGTGCAGTAGATGGGCATGTTGATCTGCTTGAGCACATAGGGGATGGCGCCGATGTGGTCCTCGTGGCCGTGGGTGATGAACAGGCCCCGGATCCGGGACTTGTTCTTGATGAGGTAGCTGACATCGGGGATCACGCAGTCGATGCCGTACATGTCATCACCGGGGAAGGCCATACCACAGTCCACCACGATGATTTCGCCGCCGTATTCATAGGCGGTCATGTTCTTGCCGATCTCGTTGAGACCGCCAAGGGGAATGATTTTCAGTTTTTCTGCCATAGATATAGAAACTCCTTTGCTGAACGCCCTCAAAAGGGCGGAAATATGTAGGAGCTTTTCAGAGAATACGGATGACGTAAAGTGGACGCAGGCGCCTAAAGAGGCACGGCAAATAAAGACGTCCGTTGTCCGCACGGCCCCGTTTCGCCGGCGGAGGTTCGGTCACGTCTGTCCGATCTCGTATGAAAAGCTCTATTTATTCAACCGCAGGCTCCCGGGCCGCGGAAAAATACAGGTGAAATAAATAAAATGTAAGAAAACGGCAGGGAAGCCTTGCCCCCCGGTGCCAGATTTGATATAGTATAGCACAGAAAAGAGTATTTGTATACATAAAATTTTGAATGAGACGGAAATGCGCTGCAACACGGACAATAAAAAGGCAAATTGTTGCCGGGAGAAAGAATTTTTCGGCACCTATTGACAATTCCTAAAAATCTGCTACTGTATGCGCGTTGACATAGGACGGAGGAACCAACCATGCGGACCACCATTAAAATGATTGCGGAGCGGGCCGGTGTATCCATCGGCACAGTAGACCGGGTGCTCCATGACCGGCCTTATGTAAAGGCGGAAGTCCGGGAGCGGGTCCTGCGCGTGATGGAGGAGCTGGATTATCATCCCAACCGGATGGCCAGCGCCCTGGCCACCAGCGGTACGCCCCGGAAGCTGGCGCTGGTGCAGCCGGAATGGGAAGAGGGCTTTGTGCGGGATGAGATGGATGCCGGTACAGCCCGCTTTCTGGAGGAATACAGAGATTACAATGTGTCGCTGGACATCCGGAACTACCCGTCGGGGGACGAGGCGGAATGTCTGCGTTTGCTGAATGAGGCAGTGGAAAACGGCGCACAGGCCGTCGCGCTGTGTGCTTCCGGCACTGAGGAGATCCGGCGGGCGCTGGAACGGCTGTCAGAGCGGGGGGTCCCGGTGGCGACCTTCAACTCCGACGTGCCCGGCGGACGGCGAATCTGCTATGTGGGCGAGGACGGCCATCGGGCCGGACGGGTGGCCGGAGAGATCGCATCCTGCTTTCTGAGCCGTGGTGATGCGTTTCTGGTCATCTATGCCGATCCGAAATATACGGCGCATAAGGCCCGTGTGGACGGGTTTCTGGAGCGGCTGGCGGAGCGGGGGATCCCGGAGGAAAACGGTGTGATCGCCGCCACCCACCGAGATTACCGGAAAACGGCGGAAACGGTGGAAAGTGCATTGGCGGCGCATCCAAATTTGCGGATGGTGTATATGGCGAACCCCAGCGTCCCGGCCTGCGCGGAAGTTCTCCGGAGCCGGGGCCTGGCAGAAAAGGTCCACATCCTTTCCCACGACTGCGGCCCGGAGATCCAGGAGCTGCTGAAAAGCGGCGAGGTGGATTTTACTATCGGGCAGGATCTGGCGTATCAGCCTTATCAGGCGCTGTCTGTGCTTTTTGAGGCCCTGATGGGACAGCGGCCTGACCGGGATACCTATGTGACCGCTTGCCCCATTCTCAATTCGGAGAGTATTTGACGGTAAATATGGAAAGAAACGGGGGACTGCGGTCCTCCGCTGTTTCCGGGCAAAACTGTGTACGCACACATATAAACACATAGTAAGGAGCGCATGATGAAAAAGCATCGTTTACCGGCGGCTGTGCTGGCACTGGCCGCTTTGGGCTTTACCCTGGGCACCTGTGAATTTGTGATCGTGGGTATCCTGCCGGATATTGCGGCGGGGCTGAACGTATCTCTGGCCGCCGTGGGGCGGTTGGTCAGCGTATTTGCCGCCTGCTATGCGGTAGGAACGCCGCTGCTCACGGCCCTGACCGGACGGATGGACCGCTTCCGCCTGCTGATAGGGCTGATGCTTCTGTTTCTGGGTGTGAATGTCCTGAGTATGCTGGCTCCAGGCGTGACGGTGCTGTATGCATCCCGTGTAGTGGCGGCGCTGGTGTCCGGGACCCTCACCGCAGTGGCTATGCTGTATGCGAAGGAGGTTTCTTCCCCGGAACAGACGGCCCGGGCCATTTCCGCCGTGTACGCGGGCTTTTCCGTGGCGGCGGTGGCGGGGGTGCCCATCGGTACAGCGGTGTGCCACGCTCTTGGCTGGCGGGCCACCTTTGGCGTGATCCTGGCAATGGGACTGGTGCTGCTGCCTGTGCTGGCCCGGCTGCTGCCGCGGGAGATCGATGTCCCTCTGGCAGAGGGCTGCCTGCTGAACCAGTTCGCGGTGCTGCGGGACAGTCGCTGCTGGCACTGCGTTTTGATGGTGCTGTTCAGCGCTTCCGCTACCTACACGGTCTACACCTATCTGACGCCAACGCTGACCGGTACGCTGGGCCTGCCGGAGACGGCGGTCAGTCCGGTCCTGCTGGGGATGGGGCTTTGCAGTGCCGCCAGCAATTTGTTTTCCGGATGCCTTGCGGAAAAAGGCGGTCTGAAGCCCCTGCCGGTGTTCTTTGCCGCGCAGGTTCTGCTGTTTGCCGTGCTGCCTCTGCTGCTGGTGAACCGGTGGCTGGGATTGACAGGGCTGTTTGCCATGGGCCTGCTGATGTATCTGCTGAATACGCCGGTGCAGGTCCATTCTCTGGGATTGGCAGAGGCGGAATACCCGGCGGCAGCCAGCCTCTGCGCGTCGGTGCAGCCGGTGTCCTATAACTTTGGCATCGCCGCAGGCTCCTTTGCGGGCAGTCTGGTGCAGGATGCTTGGGGACTGCGACTGTTAGGCGTTCCAGCGGCGGTATTCGCTCTGCTGAGCCTGTGGCAGTGCAGAGGATTGCTGCGGTCCATTCAGCGCAGGAAAACCCGCCGGTAAGCACAGACAACAGAACAGATAGGAAAACAACACCATCCGAATGGATGGTGTTGTTGAGACTGTCAATAAAGTGGTAAATCCTCCGCAACGGTAAGGAAGGGTGTGCGCGGGAAACCCAAGAAGGGTGTCTCGCGCCATTAAAATCCTAAGTTTCCAGAACTTTTATAAAGTTCTGGAAACTTGCTCAGCGGGGCGAAAAAATTTTTTCGACACGCTGAACAACACCATCCATCCGGATGGTGTTGTTTTTTTGGACAGATACTTTACGCCCGGCTCCGCTTGGCAGAGCGTCCCCGAGCCGGACGGCGCTGGCAGACCTCGGCGGACAGAGGCTGGATGTCCCCGGCGGCCATCAGGGCCTGCCGTGTCAGAAGAGGACCGACCATTTCATAGATCAGCACAGAGAAGAGGGTGATGTTGCGGATCAATCCGCCTTGTTCTCCGAGCTGCATAGCGGTCGTGCACATACCCAGCGCCACACCTGCCTGAGGCAGCAGGGTGATCCCCAGATATTTACAGATCTCCGGTCCGCATTTCATATATTTGGAGCTGGCAAAGGCACCGATATATTTGCCGGCAGAGCGGAACAGGATATAGACAAGACCAATGCACACGATGGCCCAATCCGTAAAGACGCCCAACTCCAACTCCGCGCCGCTGATGACGAAGAACAGCGCAAAAAGGGGAGAGGTCCATTTGTCTGCGGCTTTCATCAAATCGGCAGACTGGGGGCAGAGATTGCAGAACACCGTTCCCAGCATCATGCAGACCAGAAGAGAGGAAAAGCTGATAGTTACCGGCCCAAGGGTGATGTGAGACATGGACAGGGCCACTGTCAGGAAAACGAGGGAAATGGTCATGTTCAGGCGGTTTGTATTGGAATGAAAGAGGACCTCCAGCTTGGTCAGCAGCCAGCCTGCGGCGGCACCCAATGCCAGAGATGCGACAATCTCCAGCAGGGGGTTGAGCAGAATGGAGATCAGATCCAACTCGCCGCTGACCAGCGCTTTGGAAATGCCGAAGCTGACCGCAAACACGATCAGGCCCACTGCGTCATCCAGTGCGACGATGGGCAGAAGAAGATTGGTCACCGGACCCTTTGCTTTATACTGGCGTACTACCATCAGCGTGGCGGCCGGCGCAGTAGCCGTCGCAATGGCGCCCAAGGTAATCGCCTGAGCCGCAGACAGCTTTTCCGGCAGCAGCATGTGGACCGTCAGCAGTGCGGTATCCACCAGCAGAGTGGCGGTCAAGGCCTGAACAACGCCGATGATGGCAGCCTGGTTACCCGTGGACTTCAGGTCCTCCAGACGGAACTCATTTCCGATGGAAAAGGCGATGAAGCCCAGCGCCACCTCAGAGACCAGATGCAGACTGCTTACCGCTTCAGCCGAGACCAGCCCCAGACCGGTAATATGCATGCTCCCCAGAACATAGGGACCGATCAGTACACCGGCCACCAGATACGCAGTTACGTCCGGCAATCGCCACAGATTGAATACGCGCGTCATCAGAAGTCCTGCCAGAACCGCAATGGAAACAGATAAGAGTGTAGACATGTGAATGAATCCTTCTCTCCTGCATTTGATTGCATCAGTATACACCTTGATTTTTATAAAATCAATGCAAACGTTTGCAATATTTATAAAATCTTTATATTACATTATATCACTGTTTATGCGTACATAAGGAAATTAAAAAGATAATTTCGCAAATAAAAGACAAAAATGACGATAACGTTTGCGTTGTGGAGACAGCCTCGGAATTTGGCATTTTCACACGAGGGCAAAGTAAAAAAGAGAAGCCCCATGGAATGGGGCTTCTCCGGATCGTACGCGGTTGAGGCTGTATTTAGGTACGGCTTACGTTCAGCCCTTGCGAGGGAAGCCGGCCATCCTATGGCAGAAATGTTTTACCGGATCATTTCACAATCAGGGTCTGGCCGTCCATCTCCTCCGGTACGGCAAGGCCCATCACATCCAGAATGGTGGGAGCGATGTCCGCCAGACGGCCCTGACGCAACTCCGAACCGGCGCCGCAGAGGATGAAGGGCACCAAATCGGTGGTGTGGGCGGTCATGGGGGAGCCGTCCTCCTGGGTCATGGTCTCGGCGTTGCCGTGGTCGGCGGTGATCATGGCGATGCCGCCCATTTTCATGGTGGCGTCCACCACCTTGCCCACGCACTCATCCACGGTCTCCACGGCCTTCACCGCCGCGTCAAAGACGCCGGTGTGACCCACCATGTCGCAGTTGGCGAAGTTCAGGATGATGACATCATACGCACCGGATTCGATCCGCTCCACGCACTTGTCGCACACCTCGTAGGCGCTCATCTCCGGCTGGAGATCGTAGGTCGCCACCTTGGGAGAGGGCACCAGCACCCGGTCCTCGCCGGGGAACTGGGTCTCCACGCCGCCGTTGAAGAAGAAGGTCACATGGGCATACTTCTCCGTTTCCGCGATGCGGAGCTGGGTCAGTCCCAGATTGCTGAGATACTCCCCCAGACCGTTGCGGACGGCCTGACGGGGGTAGGCCACCTCCACATTGGGCATGGTAGCGTCATACTCCGTGGTGCAAACGAAGGTCACGGGGAAATACTGGCGGGTGAAGCCGTCGAACTTCGGGTCCACAAGGGTCCGGGTGATCTCACGGGCCCGGTCAGGGCGGTAGTTGAAGAAGATCACACTGTCATTATCGGAGATGGTGCCGTCCCCATCACAGATCACCGGCTCGATGAACTCGTCGGTGACGCCGGCGGCGTAGGCATCCTTCACCGCTGCCACGGGCAGGGGATTGACGTGGGCGCTCTCACCGTAGACCATGGCGTCATAGGCGGCTTCCACACGGTCCCAGCGCTTGTCGCGGTCCATGGCGTAGTAACGGCCCATGAGGGTTGCGATCTTACCCACGCCCAGCTCCCGGCACTTCTCCACCGTCCGGGTCACATAGTCCGCGCCGGAGGTGGGGGAAACGTCCCGTCCATCCAGAAATGCGTGGATGTAGACCCGCTCAAGGCCACGGTCCTTTGCCATCTGCATCAGGGCGAAGAGGTGGTCGATGTGGGAGTGGACGCCGCCGTCGCTGAGCAGACCCATGAGGTGAAGGGCAGAGCGCTTTTCCTTGCAGGCGTCCATGGCGTGAACATAGGCGGGATTCTGGAAGAAGTCCCCGTCATCAATGGATTTGCTGATCCGGGGCAGGTCCTGAAACACCACCCGGCCTGCGCCGATGTTGGTGTGGCCCACCTCACTGTTGCCCATCTGGCCTGCAGGCAGACCTACATCCAGACCGGAGGCGGACAGCTCTGTATGGGCATACTCCTGGAAAAACTGATCCAGACGAGGAGTGTTGGCGGCAGCAACGGCGTTGCCTTCCGTCTCGGTCCGGAGACCGAATCCGTCCATAATGATGAGTGTGGTCGGTGTTTTGTTCATAGAAACCTCATTTCGCATAAAGGGGGGGACTGTGTCCCCCCGCTTTTCCGCATTATTCCTGATTGGCCGCGTTGATGATGTCCACGAACTGCTCGGGCTTCAGAGCAGCACCGCCGATGAGGCCGCCGTCGATATCGGGCTGGGCCAGCAGCTCAGCAGCGTTCTTGGGGTTCATGCTGCCGCCATACTGAATGGTGACGCTGCGGGCCACGCGGG
>ENA-USYP01000219-USYP01000219.1-human-gut-metagenome-genome-assembly--contig:-NODE-219-length-57988-cov-10.127730_pt1 | contig 57988 bp, 47 predicted proteins | sample MGYA00250065_ERZ773512 | MGnify/ENA primary metagenome ERZ773512 (study PRJEB29103, sample SAMN06112003) | human gut metagenome | biome: human gut; feature: ankylosing spondylitis patient; material... | reverse complement strand
CGTCCCACTTCATGCGGACGGCATCCGCGCCATCCAGTTTGATGTTCAGTGCACCGGCATTGTCCAGCACCTGCTCCGGGGTGCGGGCACCGCACAGCACATGCAGGCCGGGGATCATCCGGGCCGTCAGGGCAATGACCAGCTGGGCCATGGTGCAGTCGTATTTCCCGGTCAGGTCGTCCCACTTGGCCAGCAGGTCCAGCGCCTGCTTCCGGCGGGCAGGCTGGAAGCAGAGATTGCTGTTCCGGGTGCTGCCCTCGGGGAAGGTGGTCTCCATGGTGACCCTGCCGGTGAGCAGGCCCTGCTCCAGCGGGGAGTAGGCCTGCACCGAAACACCCAGCTCCCTGCAGGTGGGCAGGAGCTGCTTTTCGATGCGGCGGGTCAGCAGGCTGTACTTCTCCTGAATGACATCCAGCTGGCCGTACCGGCAGTAGCCCCGGATGAGATCCGCCGTTACGTTGGACGCACCAATGGCGCGGATCTTGCCCTGCTCCTTCAGCTTCATCATGGCCTCCACGGTCTCCTCCAGCGGATAGAGGCCGAGGTCCGGGCTCTGCCAGTGGGTGTACAGCACATCCAGGTGGTCGGTGCCCAGGCGGCGCAGGCTGTCCTCCACGTCCTCGATGATGCTCTGCGCCGAGAGGTCCCGGTAGACGGCAGTGCCGTCCACGACCTTGTGGAGCACCGGCGTTTCGTGCCGCCACTCCAGGCCGCATTTGGTGGAGAGCACCACCTTGTCCCGGTCGATGTGCTTCAGGGCCTCGCCCACCACGGTCTCGCTGTGGTACAGGCCGTAGATGGGCGCGGTGTCGATCCACCGGATGCCCTGCTCCACAGCAGTCTGGATGGCTTTGACTGAAAGGGCATCATCGTTGTCGCCCCACCAGCTGCCGCCGCCGATGGCCCAGGTGCCCATGCCCAGAAAAGGTACTTCGATGCCGCTGCGGCCAATGTTCAGGTTTTCCATATACGTTTCCCTCCATGCCAGCAGTGTTCCCCGCAATGGGAACCATTCATACAGAGGCTGGCATCTTTTGTTGTATTTTTGCTTTTTATAAAAAAGAAAACTGCGGTGCGAGTCAGCTCCGCACAGCAGCTCTCTTTTTTCCAATCAGATATTGCCGAACTCGCTCAATTCCAGCGTGTCGTTGTGGGTCTCGGCCCAGCGGACGGCCCAATCAGAGGTGAACAGCAGCAGACGGTTGCCCTTCATATCCTCCACAGCCTTGGTATCGCTGGTCAGGTCCAGATCCCGCAGGGTATAGGTATCCGGATCGTTTTTGACCCAGCGCAGCTGCTCGAACGGCAGCTGCTGCATCCGGATCTCCACGTTGTACTCGGTATTCAGGCGGTACTCCAGCACTTCCAGCTGCAGCACACCGACCACGCCGACCACGACCTCCTCCATGCCGCCGCCGACTTCGCGGAAGATCTGGATGGCACCCTCCTGGGCGATCTGCTCCATACCCTTCACGAACTGCTTGCGCTTCATGGTGTCCTTCTGCTCGATGCGGGCAAAATGCTCCGGTGAGAAAGTGGGGATGCCCGCAAACTCGACCTTCTTTTTGCCGGTGCACAGGGTGTCGCCGATGGAGAAGATGCCCGGGTCAAACAGGCCGATGATATCGCCCGCGTAGGCCTCATCCACGATGGCGCGATCCTGCGCCATCAGCTGGGTTCCGGTGGCAAGCTTGATGTTCTTGCCCTCCTGCACGTGGTAAGCCTCCATGCCGCGCTCGAACTTGCCGGAGCAGATGCGCATAAAGGCGATGCGGTCACGGTGGGCCTTGTTCATGTTGGCCTGGATCTTGAAGATGAAGGCCGAGAACTCGTCGCGGCAGGGGTCCACCGGCTCGCCGGTCAGGCTGTCCACACGGGCCAGCGGGGTGGGGGTGAGCCGCAGGAAGTTTTCCAGGAAGGGCTCCACGCCGAAGTTGGTCAGAGCAGAGCCAAAGAACACAGGGCTCAGCTCACCGCGCAGCACCTTGTCGAGGTCAAATTCCTCGGCAGCGCCGTCCAGCAGCTCGACCTCGTCCACCAGCTGCTGGTGCAGGTAGGGGGTCAGCATCTCGTCCAGTGCGGCATCGCCCAGTTCGGCCTCGGTCTCGTTGACCTTCTTCACGCCGTTGGCCCGGCCGTCGCTGGAGAAAGCCAGCACCTTGCGGGTATTGCGGTCGAACACGCCCTTGAACTCCTTGCCGCAGCCGATGGGCCAGTTCATGGGGTAGGTCTTGATGCCCAGGATCTCCTCGATGTTCTCCATCAGCTCAAAGGGATCGCGGGCTTCGCGGTCCATCTTGTTGATGAAGGTGAAGATGGGGATGTGGCGCAGGGTGCAGACCTTGAACAGCTTGATGGTCTGGGCCTCAACGCCCTTTGCCGCATCGATGACCATGACAGCGGAGTCCGCTGCCATCAGGGTGCGGTAGGTATCCTCCGAGAAGTCCTGATGGCCCGGGGTATCCAGAATGTTCACGCACTTGCCTGCATAGTTGAACTGCAGGACAGAGGAAGTGACAGAAATACCGCGCTGCTTCTCGATGTCCATCCAGTCGGACACAGCGTGCTTGGCGCTCTGCTTGCCCTTGACGGAACCGGCCTGATTGATGGCTCCACCGTACAGCAGCAGCTTTTCGGTCAGGGTCGTTTTGCCGGCATCGGGGTGGCTGATGATCGCAAACGTCCGGCGGCGTTCGATCTCTTCACGATTTGTCATATATTGATTTCTCCTGAATCAGAATGGCTCTTTATTCGGTCAATCTCACGTTACATTGGTGATTCTCCGTAAACTGGCTTGCCCTCTCAGTCTGCTTCGCAGCCAGCTCTCCCAAAGGGAGAGCCGGTTGCTGCTCCAGGTACAGGCCCTGCAGATCTGCAGCACTTCTCCTTCCAGATGCGTTGGCTCCCCCTTCGGGGGAGCTGGCAAAGCCGACAGGCTTTGGCTGAGAGGGCAAGGATGCCAAAATTACACACAACTTATATTTTACCAGCAATTCCACCTAGATGCAAGAGTTTTTGTTATTTTTTCAGGAGGAAGCAGGGCAAGGGGGCAGTATCGGCCCAATTGGCAAAGCCGCAGACAAGGGCGGTGCACTGTTTCAGGGGCCGGGAGCGCATCCACTGAAGGATCTCGGTCTTTTCGTCGGAGCCGATGACCTTGCCGCTGTACAGGATAGCGCTGAGCACTCCGCCGGGCCGCAGGGCCTCGAGGGCGGCCTCCAGCGCCGGGATGCTGCTTTGGGCGTGGGAGAACACCCCGTGGTCGGCACCGGGCAGCCAGCCGAAGTTGAACATCACGGCATCGACGGTGCCGGGCTGTACATATTGTAAGAGGTTGGCGTGGCTGTCGCAGTGAAGCTCTGCCGCAAGGCCCTTCCGTGCAAGGTTCTGCCGGGTGGAGGCAATGGCTTCCGGTTGGATGTCAAAGCCCAGCACCCGGCCCCCTTCGCCCACAAGGCGGCAGAGAAAGGCCGTGTCGCCCCCGTTGCCGCAGGTGGCATCGACGCAGAGCCCCGGGTCAGCCAGCCGCGCGGCGAGGAAGTCCTGCACAAGCTTCACGGCCGTCAGGTCGGGGGTGTGGCGGCGGCACAGCCCGCTGCCCTCTGCCGCAAAACCGAACTTTTCCCAGAAGGCCCGCTCCCCCGCATCGGCAGGCAGAGGAGCCGTAAACACCGTGGCCATCTCTTTGTCATAGCCGCCCAGGCTGCGCAATACCTCTTTTAACAGGTAGGAACCGTAGCCCTTGCGCCGCCATTCCGGCACAATGGTCAGGGCAGTGATGTCCGCGCCCTGCTCCGTGGGCCGGGCCTGGCAGGTGCCAATGATGGTTTTCTCTTTATACAGGGCATAACCGCCCGTGGTCTTTTCCAGTTTCATAATTTGCTCCTTTATCGGGCTTCCCCTCTCAGTCTGCTTTCGCAGACAGCTCTCCCAAAGGGAGAGCCTATCATGGCTCCGAATAGAGCCCCTGCAAATCAGCGATTGCTCGCCTGTCAGATGTGTTGGCTCCCCCTTCGGGGGAGCTGGCATCGCGCAGCGATGACTGAGAGGGTCGTTCTTAAAATACCAAGCCCCCGCGCCGCTGTCAAGGCTTCCCGCTGCGACCTTATTTCACATATTCTTCACCCGGTCAGCGATTCCTTTTCACAATTACCGGATACAATAGAAACAGTTCCAAGGAGGTGCGGCAGAAGCGCCCCCTCCGAACCATTCCCTTTGAGAAAGGAAGTAACCAGTATGGATAATGAGAACAAGTGGGAATACGATTATTCCTCTGAACATAGCCAGACCGGCGAGACCGGCTACCCCAACGTCGGCTCCTCCGGCATGAACACCGCCAACACGGCAGGTACCTACGGCGAGGCCGCACAGGCTGCCCCCCAGGCCGAGCCGAACAGCGGCAGCGATGGCGGCGCGGTGCCGCCTCCGGAAGGCCCCCGGTATCAGGCCGCACAGGGAAGCCCCAAGCAGCCTCCCAAAAAGCGCCGCCGGAAAAATGGCAATATCGCCCGCAGTGCAGTTGCGCTGGTGCTGGCCGCAGCCATGGGCTTTGTCGGCGGCTTTGTGGGAGCCCAGGTGGGCAACACAGGCGGCAAGGTAGTCATCCAGCAGGCGGCACCTTCCTCCACGTCCAGCAGTGATTCCGGCTCTGCCTCCGCAGTGAACACCGCTTCCGGCATGACCACCGCTCAGGTCTCTGAGATGGTCAGCCCCAGCGTTGTGGTCATCACCACCGAGCAGGTGGTCTACTCCCAGTGGTCCTGGTACGGCCAGAACCAGGTGGAGAGCGGCGCAGGCAGCGGTGTCGTGATCAGCTCCGACGGCTATATCCTGACCTGTGCGCACGTTGTGTCCGGCGCTTCCAACATCACCGTGACCATCGGCGATACCGATTACCCCGCCACCGTGGTGGGCGAGGATGACACCAGCGACGTGGCTGTCCTCAAGATCGATGCCACTGACCTGACCCCCGCCACCGTTGGCAACAGCGACAGCCTTGCCGTGGGCGAGAGCGTGCTGGCCGTGGGCAACCCGCTGGGTGAGCTGGGCGGCACCGTGACCAGCGGCATCGTCAGCGCCCTGAACCGCAGCGTGACCATCCAGGGCACCAGCTCCACCAACACCATGTCCCTGATCCAGATGGATGCCTCTGTCAGCCCCGGCAACTCCGGCGGCGGCCTGTTCAACATGAACGGTGAGCTCATCGGTCTGGTCAACGCAAAGTCCTCCTCCAGCGATGCGGAGGGTCTGGGCTTTGCCATCCCCATCAACGATGCCATCAAGGTGGCACAGGATCTGCTGGAGAACGGCTATGTCTCCGGCCGCCCCTACATGGGCATCACCTATCTGGCTGTGACCGATGCCCAGACCGCCGCACAGCTCAACGTCAATGCCTACGGCGTTTACGTTGTGGATGTTGTGCAGGGCGGCCCCGCCGACAAGGCCGGCCTCAAGACCGGTGACCGCATCGTGAGCATCGACGGCACCGAGATTGCCCAGAAGGACGACCTTGGCACCCTGATCCAGCAGCATGCCGCCGGTGATACCCTTTCCATCACCGTGGCCCGGGAAGGCCAGATGCAGACCGTCAGCCTGACTCTGGGCGAAAAGAACGCCCAGACCCAGCAGGCACAGAAAAACTCCTGATCCTCCCCAATCTTTTTCCTGATCCATAAATCAAAAATCCCCTGACCGGCGTGAACTGGTCAGGGGATTTTTATACCTGCCCGAACACGGTGGCGCTCAGGGGCAGGAGGACGGTCTGGCCGGTACAGATGCGGCTGCTGCCCCGCCACAGGCTGGAGGAGATGCCGTCACTCAGCAGCTTCCAGCTGCCGCCGGGCAGGGTGACGACCTGCGCCGTCTCGGTGGGGTTATAGTAGACGCACAGGGCGCTCCACGCTGCGCCGTCGCCCCACTGGGCGGGGAGCCGCCAGCCCACAAGAGGCTGTTCCAGCGGGAAGAACTCGATGGCGGCAGGGCCGGCCTTGTCCAGCGCGCCCAGCCGGGGGAACGCCGCCCGCAGACCAATGAGCCCGCGGTAGTAATCCACAAGGCTGTGGAACTGTTCGGCCCGGTGCCAGTCCAGCCGGTTGAGGGCCGGGCTGGAGTGGTAGCTGTTGCCCTGCCCCTTCTTGGTGCGGGCAAACTCCTCGCCCGCCTGCCAGAAAGGCAGGCCCATGCTGGTCAGGTAGATGCCCGCCGCCAGCCGGTTCTGGGCCAGGGCGGTCTTGTCCACAGCGGCAAACTCCGGGCGGGCGTAGCGCACCATCAGGAGCTTATCCCACAGGGTAAAGTTGTCGTGGGCCGAGACATAGCTGATAATCTGCCCCGGGGCGTGGGGCGGCAGCTTTTCACTGCGGCACCACGCCGCCACCGAAGCACCAATATCCCAGAAACTTCCCGGCCTGCCCTCCACATAGCCCGGCTCCCGGGCATCGAAACAGCCGCCCTTGATGGCATCCCGGGTGTTGTCGCAAAAGATGCCGATGCGCTCGTTCAGCATGTTCAGGTTGTTCTTGTTGGCCTCGTACCGGTGCAGGGCGCTGCAGCCGCCCTGCCACGGCTCACCGTACATCAGGATATCCCGCCCGCCGGGCAGCTTGTCCAGTTCAGCCCGGAGGAGGTTCATGGTCTCCACGTCATACAGGCCCATCAGATCAAACCGAAAGCCGTCGATGTGATATTCCCGCGCCCAATAGAGCACCGAATCAATGAGATAGCGCCGGGCCATGGGCCGCTCGGAGGCGAACTCGTTGCCGCAGCCGCTGCCGTTGGAGAGGGAACCGTCGTCGTTCTGGCGGAAGTAGTAGAGGGGCACCGCCCGGTTCAGCACATTGTCGGAACGATACATGTGGTTATACACCACGTCCATTACAACGCCGATGCCCGCCGCATGGAGGGCCGCGATCATCTGCTTGCACTCCCGCACCCGCACCTCACCCCGGGTGGGGTCGGTGGAGTAGCTGCCCTCGGGCACATTGAAGTTGGTGGGGTCGTAGCCCCAGTTATACTGCCGGGTCAGGGGGCGGCTCTCGTCCACGCTGCCAAAATCGAAGATGGGCATGAGCTGGACATAGCTCACCCCCAGCCGCTTGAGGTAATTCAGGCAGGTGGGATGGATGCCGTCGCTGCTCAGGGTCGTCCCCTGCTGGGTAAAGGCCAGGAATTTGCCCCGCCAGGCTGTGTGCACGCCGCTGGCCGGGTCCTGCGAGAAATCCCGGACGCCGACCTCCCACACGCTGCGGCGGGCCGGCGAGATCACCGGCCGCACATCCCGCTCCCAGCCCTGCGGGTCCACCCGGGCCGGATCAAAGATCATGCTGCGCACCCCGTTCACCCCGGCCGAGCGGGCGTAAGGGTCCGCTGCATTGCAGGTGCCAAACGGGGTGGTAAGGGTGAAATCGTAGTATTTCCCGTGCTGGTCGCCGGGCAGATAGACGCTCCACACACCCTTGTCCTGCTGCTGCAGGGGCAGGGTGCCCACACAGGCCCCGCCGGTGCCCCGGCGGTACAGGTTCACTGCTGCCTGTTTTGCCGTGGGAGCCCACAGGCGCAGGTGTGTCCCGGCGGGGGTATACTCCACCCCCAGCGGGCCGTAGTATTCCGTCTGGCGGGCAAAGGCTTCGCTCTCAAACAGCGTCTTCCATTCAGCAGGTGTTCTTGGCTCCATGGCAATTCATCCTTTCGTTTGACAATAGTGTAACGAACTTTGTCCTTTATTTCAACCCTTTCCTTGCAAAACGTACCAGACTCCACTATACTGAAAGAAAAAACACTGCACGGAGGGAAGTTTTATGGCATATACCGACGATTGGGAAAGTCTGATGAACGGCGTGTTCGGCCCGGGGGGCAGATTCAAGGCTGCCCCCGGCACTTCTGCACCCAAAACAGGCGACAGCGCCGCCCTGCCTGACCTGAACGCGGCGCTTCTGGAGCAGCAGAAACGGCTGGACGAGCTGTTGAAGCAGCAGAACGCCCAGCTCAAAACCCAGAGCGATGCCACCGCCGCCGCGCTGGAAAGCAGCCGCCAGATGCTGCGGGACATGGAGGACGAAGGCCTGCTGGCCAGGGGCACCACCGACGTGAAGCCGGAGCACCTGGGCAGCTTTGAAGGCCTTGCCGCCGAGGTCAAACAGACGGTGCTGGGGCAGGATGCTTTTGTGGACAGCGTGGTGCGGGCCATGCGCCGCCCCTTTGTGCTGGGCACCGAAGCCCCCACCGCCCGCAACGTCATCCTGCTCACAGGCGGGGCAGGCACAGGCAGGCATTTTGCACTGGAAGAAACTGCCCGCTGCATGGCGGCCCGGGGCCTTTTGCAGAGCGACAGGATCGCCACGCTGGATCTGGCCCTTTACCCCAATTCCGGAGCCGAAAAGCTCTTCCTGCAGGACCTCTACGCCGCCCTGCACGCGCCCGGGGAGATCCTTGCCTTTGAGCACTATGAGAGCTGTTATCCCGGCTTTCTGAAGACCCTGTCCGATCTGGCCGTCAAGGGCAGCGCCCCCCTGTCCAGCCGGTATCTCGTAAACAAGGAGGGCATCCTTGTGGATGCAGGCACGGCGCTTGCCCCGGGAGCTGTCAGCCACATCGACCCCTGCGGCAAATACCTCATCTTCTACTCCCACAAGGGCCGGGAGGCACTGGCCGACAAATTCGGCGCGGCGCTGGTGTCGGCGCTGGGGGATGTCTGCGAAACGGCCTCCTACACCCGGGAGGACCTGGCCGCCCTTGCCGCGCAGCAGCTCAACGCGCTGGCCCAGAAGATCCGCGCCCGGCTGGGGCTGACCCTTTCCGCCGGGGCCGACGTGCGGGACTATGTCGCAGCCCAGTGCACCGCGCAGAAGGGTGCCGCCGGGCTGGCCGAATGCTGTGACCACATCTTCCGTGCCCTGAGCGAATACTGCCTGCGCACGGACAAGACCCTGTCCGGCACGGCGGCCCTGACCGCCCGTCCGGAAGGGCTGCTGTTCCGTCTGAACGATGGCCCGGAGGAACCGCTCTTTGACCTGCTGCCGGCGGCCTATACCGGCGCACTGGATGCCATCCGCGCCGAGATCAACGAGCTGGTGGGCCTTGCCCCGGTCAAGGAATATGTGTTCGGTCTGGCCGACAACCTGCAGGTGCAGCAGCGCCGGGCCGCCGCCGGGCTCAAGACTGCCAGCCTGTCCATGCACATGATCTTCACGGGCAACCCCGGCACCGGCAAGACCACCATTGCCCGGCTGGTGGCGAAATACCTGAAAGCCATCGGTGCCCTCAAGGGCGGGCAGCTGGTGGAGGTGACCCGTGCCGACCTGGTGGGCCGCTACACCGGCCACACCGCTCCCCTGACCAACAGCGTCATCGAGAGCGCTCTGGGCGGTGTGCTCTTCATTGACGAAGCATACAGCCTCTACCGCGGCGAGCAGGACAGCTTCGGGCTGGAAGCCATCGACACGCTGGTGAAGGGGATGGAGGATCACCGGGATGAGCTGGTGGTCATTCTGGCAGGTTACACCAAGGAGATGGAGACCTTCCTCACCGCCAACAGCGGCCTTGCCAGCCGTTTCCCCAACAAGATCGAGTTCCCGGACTACACCGCTGAGGAGCTGCTGCAGATCACCCACGTTCAGGCAAAGAACAAGGGGTATCGTCTGGCCGAAAGCTGCGCCGAACCCCTGCTGGGCTATTATGCCCGCTGGCAGGAATCCGATGCCCGCACCGCCGGCAATGGCCGCCTTGCCCGGAACACGCTGGAAAAAGCCATCTTCCACCAGAGCCGCCGCCTTGTCGCCGAGCCCGCCGCCGCGCTGGATCTGATCCTGCCCAGTGATCTGGAATTGAAGGAACCGTAAACATGCAAAAAGGGGCTGCTTTCGCAGTCCCTTTTCTTGTTATTGATGCTGTTCTGCCAACCGGGCGGCCACCTGCCGCATTCCCTGCCGCACTTCGGGCGGGGCAACCACTTCTATCTTGCCGCCAAAGCCGCAGACCCAGCCGTAGAACTGGTCGCTGACGCAGATGGGGACATCAAAATGGAAGCAGCCATTCTCCTCGGGTAAAAACATGGGCGTTGCGCCAAAGCGCTCCCGCATGGCACCTTCCAGATCCGCGGTGCACCGCAGGGTAACGCGATGCTCCGGCCCGCCGTACATTCCAAAGTGCTTGCGCAGATAGGCAGGCAGGTCAAGATCCGCAAACTGCTCCTGACCCCGCCGGGGCACATCCAGCACCCGGACCCCGCTCATCTTGTCCACCCGATAATGGCGGATGCCCTTTTCATCGGCAAAGGCAATGAGGTAGTAGCACCCGTTCTCCCAGGCCAGCTGCCACGGGCTGACGATCCTTTTCTCTTTCTCGCGGCTGTCGGCTTTTCTGTAGAGGAACTCCACCATTTTACCGTTGTTGATGGCCTCGTGCAGGGCATCGATGCTGTACAGCAGGCTCTTGCTGTCGGTCTTGGGGCGGCCCTCCACATAGACCTGACGCTGCAGCTGGCTGCCCTCGTAGTTGGAGCAGAGCTTTTCCAGCTTGTGGATCAGCCGCCTGCTCGTGGTGCCGGATACCACCCGGCTTGCCTGCACGGCATCCACCAGCAGCTTGAGCTCCGCCAGATCAAAGGTGCGGCTGGCAAGGAAATACCCGCCGCCCCGGCCCCGGCGCAGCTTGATGTCATAGCCCAGCGCACCCAGTGCCTCAATATCGCTGTACACGCTCTTGCGCTCACAGCGGATGCCCTGCGCCTCCAGCAGCTCCACCAGCTGCGGCACATTCAGCAGGTGGTTTTCATCGGTCTGCTGCTCAAAAATGCGCAATAGCGCCAGCAGCTTGGATTTCTGGCCTTCCTGTTTGGGCATTCGGTACACCTCATTTTTTCGTGTTGTGCTAAACCGCTCAGTCCCGCTTTACTCACCAGCTTCCCTCAGCAGGGGAGCTGGGAAAAACAGCAGTGCTGTGTGCTGAAAAGGTTACGGCGCTTTCTTATCAAACGCCGCGCGGCGCTGGGTGGACAGGCGGAACATCTCCTCCAGCTTTTCCCGGTCATCGGCCACAAGGGCGTTGCGCATCTCGTTCAGCGCCCCGCTGAACTGGTCGATCTCGGAGATGAGGTTTTCCTTGTTCCAGAGGAACAGCTCTGCCCACATCTTATCGTTGATGCGTGCAATGCGGGTCAGGTCCCGGAAGGAATCGCCGGTGTACTCGCACAGCGAGGTATTGTCGTTGGCGCACATCAGGCTGACGGCGATGGCATGGCAGAGCTGGCTGACATAGCCGATCATCCTGTCATGCTCCTGCACGGTCAGGGTGCAGATATGCTTGAAGCCCAGCACCTCGGCCAGCTCCCTGGCCCACTGAACGGCCTCCGGGGTGTTCTTTTCTGTGGGAGTCACAATGAAGTTGGCCGGGGCAAAATTCACCTCGGCGGCGTGCTCCACGCTGGAAGTCTCACGGCCCGCCATGGGGTGGCTGGCAATGAACTCCACGCCCGGCCTGCACATGGCCTGAATGGGCTCCACCAGACCAGTCTTTACGCCCGACACATCGGTAAAGATGCAGCCCTCCTTCAGCAGGTGGCCGTAGGTCCGGAACCACTCGAGCAGGGCCGTGGGGTACAAGCCAAAGATGATATGATCGGCCTGACGCACCAGATCCTCAAAATCGTGGGTCTTGCCGCTGGCGATATAGCCGTGGTCGAGGGCATACTGCAGATGGCCCTCGCTGCGGTTGATGCCGTCCACATGGAACCCGGCCCTGCTCAGCTCCAGGGCGTACTTGCCGCCCAGCAGACCCAGGCCCACAATGAGATAACGCTTTGATTTATCCAACATGTTCCACCTCCGCGCCCAAAGGCTTGATGGCTTCCAGAAAATCCGGCCAGCTCTTGGCAATGGCCTCGGCCCCGCTGATGGGCAGGGCCAGCCCGGCGGCCAGCGCCAGCACCGCAAGGCTCATCACCACGCGGTGGTCGTTGTGGCCGGAAAGCGGCTGCTCCGGGGCATGGAGCGCCCCGGCACCCCCATGGATGGTAATGGTGCCGCCCTCGCTCTCCAGCTGCCCGCCGCAGGCCCGCAGCTCGGTCTCCATGGCCTCGATGCGGTCACTCTCCTTGATGCGGAGACGTTCGGCGTTGCGGATGACCGTGGTGCCCTCACACAGCAGGCCCAGCACCATCAGCACGGGACCCAGGTCGGGGCAGTCGGCAAGGTCGATGTCCGTTCCGTGGAGCGGGGCCTTTTCAAACACCACGCCCTGCCCGGTGCGGGTGAATCTTGCACCGCACCGCCGGAGGATCTCCAGAATGGCCGCATCGCCCTGCAAGGTCTCCTCAGACAGGCCGGTGATGGCCACACCGCCGGTCACAGCGCCCAGCACGGCAGGAAAAGCCGCCTGGCTGTAATCGCCCTCCACGGTGTAATCACCGGGAAGATAGTGCTGCCCGCCGGGGATTTCCAGCGTATTTTCATCCAGCCAGCGGCTCTCCACGCCAAAGGCGTGCTGCACCGCGCGGGTCATATCGATGTAGCTCCGGCTCTCCACGGGCGGGATGAGGTGCAGGGTGCTGGTGCCGCCCAGCAGGGGCAGGGCAAACAGCAGCCCGCTGATGAACTGGCTGGACACGTTGCCCGCCAGCTCGTACTCGCCCGGGGTCAGGGCACCTTCCACAGTCAGGCGGTCCGCGCCCTGCTCAAAGCGCAGGCCCTGCTGCTGATACAGCGTTTTGTAGACCGACTGGGGCCGCTCCATCAGCCGCCCACGGCCTGTAAAAGTCACTTCCTGCCCGGTCAGGCTGGCCAGCGGGATGAGGAAGCGCAGGGTACTGCCGCTCTCACAGCAGTCCACGGGGGCATCAACCGGCAGAAAGCGGCCCAGCCCCTCCACCACCGCGTCGTTTTCCCCGGTGGTGACACGGGCGCACAGTCGGCCCGCCGCGCCCAGCGTGGCGGAGATATCCTTGCTGAAAGCAAGATGATGGAGATGGGAGGTTCCCTTTGCCAGCGCCGCGCAGAGCACCGCCCGGTGAGCCATGCTTTTGCTGGGCGGCGCGGCGATGTTGCCGCCCACCGTCCGGCTTGATTTTATCGTAATGTTCATCGTGTTACTTTACCTAGCTCGCCCTCTCCGTCAGCGCTTTGCGCTGCCACCTCTCCCAAAGGGCGAGGCCTTGGCAGTCCACCGCAAGGTCTGTGGTTTCGCCAGAGGCTCTCCCTTTGGGAGAGCTGGCAAAGCCGTCAGGCTTTGACTGAGAGGGTGAGGCCGTTCATCGTGTTACATATCCCGGCCAATGGCCCATGCGACCTGACGGCACTTTGCCATGGCCTGTGCAAAGGCATCCGGGGTCAGGCACTGTGCGCCATCGCTCCATGCGTGGCGGGGATCATAGTGGACTTCCACCTCCAGACCGTCGGCACCGGCGGCCACAGCGGCGATCATCATCGGCTCAACCAGATTGGCCTTGCCGGTGGCGTGGCTGGGGTCCACGATGATGGGCAGATGGGTCTTTTCGTGGATGATGGGCACAGCAGAGAGGTCGAGGGTGTTGCGGGTGTACTTCTCAAAGGTGCGGATGCCCCGCTCGCAGAGAATGACCTGCTCGTTGCCGCCGGCCATGATATACTCTGCGGACATGATCCACTCCTCGATGGTGTTGCACAGGCCGCGCTTGAGCAGAACAGGCTTGTGCATCTTGCCCACGGCCTTGAGCAGCTGGAAATTCTGCATGTTGCGGGCACCGATCTGCACCACGTCCACATATTCCTCAAACTCGGGGATCCGGTCCTCGCTCATCAGCTCGGACACGATGGGCATTCCGGTGGCCTCCCGGGCCTTGACCATATCGAGGATGCCCTCGGTCTCCAGACCCTGGAAAGAGTAGGGAGAGGTGCGGGGCTTATAAGCGCCGCCGCGGAACAGGCTTGCACCGCCCGCCTTTACGCCGTTGGCAATGCGCAGTGCCTGCTCCTCGCCCTCGATGCTGCAGGGGCCTGCCATCACGGCGATCTTCTCGCCCCTGCCGATCTTCACGCCGCCGCAGTCGATGATGGAATCGGCGGGGTGGAACAGGCGGTTGGCCCGCTTATAGGGGGCGGACACACGGGTGACGTTGTCGATCCAGGGATTGGCCAGCACGTCGCTCTCATCGATCTTGGTGGTATCGCCCACCAGACCGAACACATTGTAATCCTTTCCGGTGATCAGGGTCACATCCAGGCCCTGCTTCTCGAATTTGTCTACGATCTTTTCCAGCTCTTCCTTGGGGGTGCCTTTTTTGGTCGAAATGATCATCTTGTTTCTTTTCCCTTCTGTTTTGTCTCTATGCTTTCCGTTTTGCTGCACAGCCTGCCCTACTTGCCAAGGGCTCCCCCTTCGGGGGAGCTGGCGAGCGAATGCGAGACTGAGAGGGTTGTTACTGCACCAGGTGCGTCTGCGCGCCGCCATCCAGCCGGAGCAGCTGCACAAGGTAGGCGCAGGCATGGAGATATCCGCTGACCCCCTCGCCTGCAAAGCGGCCCTGACAGCCAAAGGAGACCACATCCACGCTGCGGAAGGGCTCCTTTCCGCTGGGGTCGGCCAGCATCACTTCCACGGCGGGCACGCCGCACACCTGCAGCGCCTCCAGAATGGCCACGCTGTAATAGGCGTAGCCGCCCGGATTGAGGATGATGCCATCGGCCCGGCCTGCCGCCGACTGGATCTCATCGATGAGGTCACCCTCGTGGTTGGACTGAAAAAAGTCCACCTGAACATCCATCTGGGCACAGCCCGCCTCGATATAATCCAGCAGTGTATTGAAATCGATCTGCCCCTCCATGCCCGGCTCCGTGAACTGGGTCAGGTTGAGGTTGGGACCGTTAATGACTAAAAATTTCATCCAGCGCCTCCATTGCCGCCGTCACGGCATCCGCAGGGGTGGTCTTGTTGGGGATCACAGCATCCGCTGCCGCCAGATAGAGCGGGCGGCGCTGGGCTTCCATGGTTTTCAGGGCCTCGGGGCTGGTGGAAAGGGGCCTTCCGCCGCCCACCAGCAGATCTTCCAGCGGCCGGTCGATAAAGAGCACGATGCCGTTGGCGTGGAGCGCCCGGAGGTTTGCCGGGTCTTTGACCACGCCGCCGCCGCAGGAGATGACCTGCCGGTTCTCCCGGGCAAAGCGGGCGGTCTGCGCGGCCTCCAGCTTCCGGAAGCCTGCCTCCCCCTCAGCGGCAAAGATGTCCGGGATGCTTCGGCCGTCGGCCTTGACGATCTCCTCGTCCAGATCCACGAACCGCTTGCCCAGCCGTTCCGCCAGAGCGCGGCCCAGGGTGGATTTGCCCGAGGAGGGCATCCCGATGAGGGCAATGTTCAGCTGTTCCCGCCGCAGTTCGCTGGTCACACGGGCGATCTCGGCACCGGCATCCTCAAACTTGCGGTCGAGGAAAAATTCTGCCGCGTACACTGCCTGCGCCACCAGCATTTCCAGACCGCCGACGGCAACGGGCACCCCCAGCTCCTGGGCCCGGAGGATGAGCTCGGTCTTATCGGGATTATAGATGACATCGATCACGGCTTCCAGCCCGGGCATGGAGGTGATATCCAGGGCGCTCACGCCCACATTGGGGTACATGCCCACCGGCGTGGTGTTGATGATGATCTGCGCCCCAGTGGTCAGGGCCTGAGCATAAGTCAGCTCTCCCTTTTCGGGGTCGGGATGGCGGCTGACGGTATAGATCTGTTTCGCGCCCCGGTCATGGGCCACGGCCCAGGTGGTGTTGTGGGTGCCGCCGGTGCCCAGAATGAGCACGGTCCTGTCCTTGAACTCCACCCCGTGTGCATCGCACAGGTAGGAGAAGCCGGGGTAATCGGTGTTGTAGCCGTAGAGCAGGCCGTTCCTGTTGACGATGGTGTTCACGGCGTTGATGGCCCTGGCGTGGGGGTCGATGTAGGAGCAGTACTCCATGACCACCAGCTTATAGGGGATGGTGACATTGATGGCCCTGAACTGCCGCCGGGTCATAAAGGCCCGGACTTCCTCTTCCGTGGGCAGGGGACACAGGTCGTACCGGTAGCCGCAGAGCATCTCGTGGATGACCTTGGAGTAGGAGTGGCCCAGCCGCCCGCCGATGAGTCCGTATTCCATTTACAGCACCTCCTTGCGGTAGCCGGTGGGGTCCTCCATCCAGGCCATGCCGTATTTTGCGGTGAGCAGGTCGCCCACGGCCAGCGCGGCGGCGCAGGTCTGCACAATGGCGGCCCGGGGCACGATGCAGGGGTCGTGGCGGCCCTGAATGGACAGCTCCGCGTCCTTCTTTGCGATATAATCCACCGTGTCCTGCGTTTTGTAAATGCTGGGGGTGGGCTTGACCGCCGTGCGGAACACCACGGGCATCCCGTTGGAGATGCCGCCGTTCAGGCCCGCATTGTGGTTGGTGGCGGTGACGATGCGCTCCCCCTGCATCCGGAAGGCATCGTTGGCCTCCGAGCCCTTCTGGTCCGCAAAGCCGAAGCCGGAACCGAACTCGATGCCCTTGACCGCCGGGATGGAGAAGGCCAGGTGAGCGAGCTTGCTCTCCACGCTGTCGAAATAGGGTTCACCCACGCCTGCGGGCAGGCCCAGAATGGCGGTCTCCAGCACGCCGCCCACACTGTCGCCCTCGGCACCGGCGGCACGGATGGCGTCCTTCATGGGTTCTTCCACACTGCCGTCCAGCAGGGCAAAGCCCTCGGACTGATTCAGCAGTGCCTCGGCCTGCGCCGCCAGCGCGGCGGGATCATCCAGCGCAAAGGGGATATCGCCGATCCCGGCACACCGCCCGATGTGCGTCACGATCTCGATCCCGGCCCGGTTCAGGGCTCCCAGCACCAAAGCGCCGCCCGCCACCAGCGCGGCGGTGACGCGGCCCGAAAAGTGGCCGCCGCCCCGGGCATCCTGATAGCCGTGGTACTTGGCGTAGGCAGTGTAATCCGCATGGCCGGGCCGCAGCAGGTCAGCTGTTTTGGCATAGTCGCCGCTGCGGGTGTTCTGGTTTTCGATCATCAGGGCAATGGCGGTGCCGGTGGTGCGGCCGTTGACCACGCCGGACAAAAACTGCACCGCATCCCCCTCCACACGGGGGGTGGAAAGGCCGTCGCCCCGGGCACGGCGCTTATCCATGCAGGCAGCAAGAAAGGCTTCCTCCACAGGCACGCCCGCCGCCATGCCGTCCAGCACCGCACCGATGGCCCTGCCGTGGCTCTCGCCAAAAATGGTCAGCGAAAGGTCGCTGCCAAAGGTGTTTTTCATGGCTTATTCCTCCACACCCAGCAGGGGGCGCAGGCCCTCCACGGGGATGGTCTCGGCCCGCCAGCAGCCCAGACCCGGCACCTTGATGACCGTGATCTGGCCGCCCTGGGCCTTTTTATCGTGCAGCATCTCGGCCAGCACCTTTTCCTTGTTATAGGTGGTGCGGGTGGGCAGGCCAATGCGGCGGTAGACCGCCCGCACCCGCTTCTGCAGCGCCTTGGATTCGATCATGGGCAGCATCCCCAGCGCCACGCATTCGCCGTGGAACAGGCCCACGGTGCGGCGGCCCTTGATGCCCTTGACAGCCTCGATGCCGTGGCCGATGGTGTGGCCGAAGTTCAGGGCCTTGCGCATCCCGCGCTCGGTCTCATCCTGCTCCACAACATTCTTCTTGAACCGCAGGCTGCGGTAGATGATCTCGCTGATCTGGGTGTCGATATCGCCCTTTTCAAAGATGGCAAACAGCTCAGGGTCCGCCAGCAGACCCGCCTTGACCGCCTCCGCCAGACCGTTGATGTAGTGGCGGCGGGGCAGGGTGGAAAGGGTGGCCGGGTCCACGATGACCAGCTTGGGCTGCCAGAACGCGCCCACGATGTTCTTGGTATCGCCCAGATCCACAGCGGTCTTGCCGCCGATGGAGGAATCGATCATGGAAAGGGTGGTGGTGGGGCAGTTGATAAAATCGATGCCCCGCATGTAGATGGCAGCGGCAAATCCGGCCAGATCCCCGACCACGCCGCCGCCCACGGCCACCACCAGGTCGCCGCGGCCCATGTTGAACTCCAGCATCTGCCGGAGCACCGTTTCCAGGACCTTGAAGCTCTTGCTGGCCTCGCCCTGCGGCACCGTGATGATGGTGGATTCCCGGCACTGGTCGGCCACGCGCTGGGCATATTCGGCAGGCACGCCGCTGTCGGTGACAACGGCCACCTTGCGGTCCAGCCGGGCAAACTGGTACAGATTTTCCAGTGCACCGTTTTTCAGGATGATATCATAACTGCGCTCGCCCAGATTCATGGTGAGCTTTGTCCCGATGAAATCGCTCATTTCGTATACACTCCTAACAGCCGTACCGTGCGGCAGACATGATTCAGCTCGCGCAGCAGCGCGGCGGTCTTTTCGGCGGCGGGGTCTCCCACCAGCTCGACGTAAAAATAATAATCAAAGGGGACGTGGGGCAGCGGGCGGCTCTTGATGGACTCCATATCGTAGCCGCTGGCACCGATGACCTGAATGACCTCGGCCAGCTTGCCGGGCTTGTTGTCCAGCGTGAACAGCAGGGAGAACCGGTTGCCAGCCGTTGGCTTTTCGCGGCTGAGGACGATGAAGCGGGTGGTGTTGTCGCCGTCGGTGTTGATGCTGGGCACCAGCACCTCCAGCCCGTACAGGGCGGCCGTTTCCACGCTGGCAATGGCCGCCTTGGTCCGGTCGCCGCTCTCCGCCACAAACTTTGCCGCCATGGCCGTGTTGGGCATGGCCGTGGCGGGCAGGCCGAACTGCTTCAGGAAGGTCTCGCTCTGGGCAATGGCCTGCTGGTGGCTGTACACACGGGTCAGGTCGGAAAGCTGGGTGCCGGGCAGCACCAGCAGGTTCTGGGAGATGGGCAGGTCGTAGACATCCACCACCCACAGCCCGGGGTGGTTATAGCACAGGTCCAGCACCGCCGACACATCCCCCGCGTGGCTGTTCTCAAAGGGCACCACGCCGTGGGCGGCATCGCCCTTTTCCACGGCATCGAACACCTCATCCCAGGTGGGGCAGCTCACAGCCTCGGCATGGGGAAAGAGCGCCCGGAGCGCGATGTGGGCAAAGGCACCCTCCACGCCCTGATAGGCAGCGCGGTTGCGGCCCAGCACCTCGGCCTCGTACTGCTTGGCCACGTCCATCATGTTCTGCACATGGTCCCGGTAATAGGGGCGCAGGGCCGGGTCCCCGATCCGCGCTTCGGCCTTGTCCAGCACCACCTTTTCGCGGGCGGCATCAAAGATGGGCAGGCCGTGGGCCTTTTTGTATTCCGCCACGCTGAGCACCGCCTTCATCCGCCGCTCAAACAGGGCAGCCAGCTGGGCATCCACCGTGTCGATCTCCCGGCGGGCCTGTTCCAGTGCGTCCATCATTCCACATCCTTTGCATTTCGTGATACTGGATTAGTATACCATAACTCGGACACGGAAACAACAAAGGGCGCAGGGTTTCAGGGTGGATAACTTTTCAACTAGCACCTGCAAAAAGCGAATAGAATTGAAGAGGTGCCGCCCATGGGCAGCACCTCTTCAGCGTTTCAGATCTTCCCGGCTCCGCGCCGTTCCATAGTATCTCCCATAGGGGTTTTCCAGCTCAGCGGCACGGGGCGGAACAGGCGCGGCAGGCGGTTCCGGCACGGGGGCCGGGCGGCGGGGCGCGCCTTTTTCCCGGCGCAGGATACGGAACCGCATCGGCTCACCCCTCCGCTTCCACGGTGGAGACTGCCCCGGCGGTCAGTGCCTGCCAGAGCTCCTCGCCGCCCGCAAGGTTCTCCTCGGTGCCGGTGTTCCAGGCCCCGCGCATCCCGACATAGAAATCCGCGAGACAGGTCTGGCTGTCGCCGCCCCGGGCGTGGGTAGTATCGGCGCGGTACTCGCCCAGGTCAAGCCCGGTCAGCACCGGGCAGTCCGTCCAGCGGTAGACCATGTTCCACCAGTCGCTGTCGCTTCCGGCTTCGGGCAGGGTGCCGTCCAGATACCGCAGGGAACCGGTGCTCTCCTGAAAGCCCGCCGGGTCATACAGCAGGAACACTGAGCTCAGGCCGCCCGCCACATCTGTGGCCAGCTTGGTGGTGCCCGCCATGGTCAGGTAGGCATCGCTCTCGGTCTGGGTATCCCCGGCAGAATAATCCAGCGTGTAGACATTCAGGGTCACGACCGTTTTGCCGTCGCCGTTCAGGTCCTCGCCGTACCGGGCCAACTGCTCCTGCAGGGCGGTCACGGTATCATCCGGCAGGTAGCAGGGGGCCACCACTGCCACATTATAATCGGGCTTGGTGGTAAAGAAATACTGCCCGATGAAGCTGTACGCCACAAAAGCCGCTGCAATGCCGATCAGGAGGACCCACTTGAGGTTATAATCCCACCAGTTGGCCCAGCGCTCTTTGCGGGTATACTGTTTTTCCGCCCGCGGGGCAAGGTCTGCGGGGTCGATGTCCCGCTCGTAACGATAGCTTGCCATAGTTCTCCTTACAGTTGGGCCAGAATGGTCTGGCGCACGGCATCGGGCAGCTGCTTCTGTTCAGCCTTGCTCATGCCTGCGGTCTGGATGGCGGGCAGGATGCGCACCCGGATATCGCCGGGCGTGGCCCGCAGGCCGTGGCCCTCAAACAGGCCCCGCGCACCGGAGATGGCCACCGGCACCACGGGCACCCCCGTCTTGATGGCAATGCGGAAGGCACCGGCCTTGAACTCGCCCGCGCCGCCCTCTTCGCCCTTGTAGCGGGTGCCCTCGGGGAAGATGACGAAGCTCCGGCCGCTCTCCACGATGGCAGTGGCATCGTTCAGGGCCTTGACGGAAGCGCGGATGTCATCCCGCTTGACGAACACACAGCCCAGCAGCTTCATCCAGCGGTTGAGCAGGGGGATCTTTTCCAGCTCCTCCTTTGCCAGAATGCCGTGGGGCGCGTCCAGCGCGGTCAGCAGGATGGGGATATCATAGTAGCTGCGGTGGTTGCCCACGAACACGCAGGGCCCCGCCGGGATATTCTCCTGCCCTTCCACCGTCATCCGGGCCCCCGTAACATGCAGGATGCCCCGGCTCCAGCGGGGGATGTTGGCCTTGACGATCTGCTCCACCGTGTCCAGATCCCCGGCAGCCAGGGCGCGCTCGGCCCGGCGCAGGGTGGCATAGTGCACGATCATATAGCCAAACAGATAAACGAATAACGCAATGGTGCGTAAAATGCTCAAATTCCTTTCCTCCTTCCGGCCCAAAAGGCCAGTATTATTGTAACATACTTTGGGGCAAAATGGGAGAGAACACACTTTTTTTACAAATACGTGCTTTTTAGCTTGCAAAATCCACAAAATCCGGGTATATTTATAAGCAGAAAGGTAGCACAATGGCATTGCTGCCCATTACAAAAGAGAGGTATTCCGGAACAAATGGGTTTATTTCCTTCTTCTAAAGATTTCAAGGACGGGCCGGGCGTTGAAAAGGACACGCCCCGCAAAACGGGCATAGGCCGCTTTTTTGAGCTGGTGGGCCGCGATATGAGCGGCATGTTCCTTGCAAACCTGCTCACCTGCATCGGCTTTCTGCCGGTGATCTGCCTGGTGTACATCGGCTTCCTGATGAACAACCTGACCGTAATGATCGTCAGCGCCGTTGCGGGCGGCATCCTTGCAGGCCCCGCGCTGGCCGGCATGTACGACACGGTGCTGCGCGCCCTGCGTGACGAGGCCGGTTACTGGTGGACGACCTACCGCCGGGCCTTCCGGCAGAACTTCAAGGCCAGCATCCTGCCCGGCATCCTGTACTGCGTGGTCGTCACGGTGCAGATCTTCCTGGTCTATTTCTGCTTCAACATGCTGTACCACGGCACCAACGTGGGCGTTCCCATGTGGGTGGCCACGGTGCTGAACCTTGTGCTGTTCCACATGCTGTTTTCCTACATGTGGCCCCAGATCGTGCTGCTGGATCAGCCCCTGCGCCTGACGATGAAAAACAGCCTGAACTGCATGATCGCGTTCCTGCCCCATGCGCTGGCCGCAGCGCTGGTCACCATCCTGTTCTGGGGCCTGGTGATCCTGTGCATGCCGCTGGGCCTGCTGCTGATGCTGGTGTTCGGCTTCTGGTTCCAGTGCGAGATCTGCTGCCAGATCGTCTACGGCGACCTGAACCGGGTGTTCCACATTGAGGAGAGCATCCAGAAGCTCCACGATGCCCAGCTGGAGAAGGAGCTGCGCGCCGAGCGCGGCCAGGACACCCCCGAAGAATAACACTGCGCCGTCCACAGCGCGCAAAGGAGAGAAGTGCGGATGGAACAACGGAACAATCTGGTGCTGCACGGCACCGAGACCTTCTCCCGGGGCGCACTGGACAATGTGGCGCTGGAAAGCGGCGCGGTGGTGCTGGATTCCTCCGCCGGCCGCTACCTGCCCTACGGCAGCTATACCACCCCGGAGTTCGCCATGCCGGCCTTCTGCAACCTGAATGTCAGCTGGAACGCCAGCGCCCCCCACAACACCATGGTCGAGGTGCGCTGCCGGGTCTATGCCGGGAACACCTGGACTGGCTGGCTCAGCTTTGGCAAGTGGGCACCGGATTACCCCCGCTGCAGCATCAAAGCCCAGAGCGAGGACGGGCTGGTGTTCCTGATGGGGGACACCGTCACCGTTGCCACGCCGGGCGGCGGCACCGGCATCCAGCTGCAGGTGAACCTTTCCACCAACGATGACAAGGCGACCCCGGCTGTCCGGCTGCTGGCCGCCGCTGCACGCCCCCTTGCCTGGGAGAAGCACAACGGCCACCCGCTGAACCGGCGGCTCTACCTGCCGGAATACTGTCTGAGCGCCCACGACCCCAGCTTTGGCCGGGAGATGGACCTGCCCCTTGTGATGGCGGCCCTGATGAACCGCTACGGCGAGGATATCCTGCCCGAAGAAGTTGCCTACGCCATGGAGGACAAAGCCACCAGCTCCACCGGCAATGCCGCCTTTGCGGCTGCTGCGGCGGGCTGCTGCGGCTACCCCTGCTGGCAGGCCTGGATGGATCTGGCTGACCTGCGCGCCCAGATCCACGATGACTGCTCCATCGCAGTCCGGGTGGAGCGCCGCATCCGGGGCCAGCGGGACCCCGTGGGGGTCTGGATGGGCCTGCGGGGCTTTGGGCACGATGATGCCGTTCTGGCGGATTTCGTGCTGCTGAACGACCCCACTGCCGACAGCGACGGTGCCGTGAACTGCACCATGGCGCTGGCGGATTTTATGCGATACTTCACGGGCCGGGCCATTGCCCTGCGGCCCAAGCAGCGGGAAGTGGCCGCCGACCTGCCCAACCGGGTGCGATGCGACCTGACCCGCGCCGAGGATGGCAGCTATTTCTTTGAGCAGCGGGGCCAGCAGGACCCACTGCCGGAGGATTTTTCCGGCTGGGCGGCTTATGCCGTCCACGATGGTGTGGCCCACGCCACCACCGCCCACCGCACCTTCCGCCGGATGGAGCGCACGCCCGAGGGCGGGCTGCTCTTCCCGCCCGAGCAGCTGGCCGCAGGCGGCCGCTGCAGCGTGTACGCGGTGGACCAGACCGGGCGGATGCGGGTGGCGGAAGTCCGTCTCCCCGCGCCCCCCAAGCCCGCGGCAGAGCCTGCCGCACCCCAACAGGACCCAAGCACCGTGCAGCCCGGCCTCTGAGCCGGCAGCGCAAAGCGCTTTTCGGGATAGAAACCACAACATAGGGAGGAACACATTATGGCAAAAACGATCATCACCATTGGACGTGAGTACTGCACCGGCGGCAACTACATCGCAGAGGATGTTGCAAACGCACTGGGCATCAAGCTCTACGACAAGGAGCTGATCACCATGGCCGCAAAGCACTCCGGCCTCTCGGAGGAAGCCGTAGCCGCCAGCGAAAAACGCCGCACCCACAGCCTGCTGTACAGCCTGTATACCATGGGCAACGAGCTCCCGCTGGGTGATCAGGTGTTCATCCTGCAGAGCCGCATCATCAAGCAGCTGGCCGAGGAAGGCCCCTGCGTCATTCTGGGCCGCTGCGGTGACTATGTGCTGCGGGAGCGCAAGGATGTGCTGCGCGTGTTCATCTACGCACCGGTGGAATGGCGGCGTGAGCTGGCCAAGACCGACCCGTTGGTCAAAGCACACGACGAGAAGGGCATCAAGGAAGAGATCGAAAAGACCGACCGCAACCGTGCTGCCTACTACAACTACTACACCCAGAACCGCTGGGGCGATGCCCACAACTATGATCTGGCCATCAACGCCGCCCTGGGCCGCGAGACCTGCGTCAAGATGATCCTGGACGCTGTCGCCGCCAAGGAAAAGACCATGGCCGAGTGATCCCCGCCGGGCCGGACGGCCCAAAAAACAATGCTGCTTCGTGGGTAGGGTGCTTTTGTGCTCTGCCCACGTTTTTGGCAACGGCAACGACCGCCTGTTCAAGCATAAACCCTCGTCTATCATTCAACGTCAAAAGGAGAAATCGTGGAAAACAAACAGCTCAATCTTTCCGAACCCGAAAATATCATGGGCACCATGGATGTCAACCCGCTGCTGATCAAGCTCAGCATCCCGATGATGATCTCCATGCTGGTGCAGGCACTGTACAACGTGGTGGACTCGATCTTTGTCGCCCGTGTCAGTGAGAACGCCCTGACCGCCGTCTCCCTGGCCTTCTCGCTGCAGAACATGATGTTCGCCGTGGGCATCGGCACCGGCGTGGGTGTCAACGCCCTGCTCTCCAAGAGCCTGGGCGAAAAGAACCAGTCCCGTGCCAACAAGACCGCCGAGAACGGCCTGTTCCTGGCGCTGTGCAGCTACCTGGTCTTTCTGGTGCTGGGCCTGACCGTTGTGCGCCCCTACTTCTACGCCCAGACCTCCGATGCCGCCATTGCTGAGCAGGGCATCCGCTACCTGACCATCTGCTGTGTGCTCAGCCTGGGCATGTTCATGCAGGTGATGAACGAGAAACTGCTGGCCGCTACCAGCCGCACCACCCTGAGCATGATCAGCCAGCTGGTGGGTGCCGTCGTCAACATCATCCTTGACCCCATCTTCATCTTCGGCTACTGCGGCGAGGCCCTGTCCGGCACCACCGGTGCAGCCTTGGCCACCGTCATCGGCCAGTTCTGCGGCGCAGGGGTCTCCTTCTACCTCAACCTCCGCAAGAATCCCGATATCCAGCTGGATTTCAAGGGCTTCCGTCCCAGTGCCGAAGCCATCAAGCGGATCTACGCTGTCGGCCTGCCCAGCATCGCCATGCAGTGCGTGGGCAGCGTGATGACCTTCCTGATGAACCAGATCCTGATGGCCTTTACCGCCACCGCCGTTGCCGTGTTCGGCGTTTACTTCAAGCTGCAGAGCTTCGTTTTCATGCCCATCTTTGGCATGAACAACGGCATGGTGCCCATCATCGGCTACAACTACGGTGCCCGCAAGCCCGACCGCGTCAAAAAGACCATCAAGTGCGCCATGTTCTATGCTGAGATGATCATGCTGGTCGGTTTCCTGCTGTTCCAGTTCCTGCCCGACAAGCTGCTGGGCCTGTTCTCCGCCAGCGAGGCCATGCTGGCCATCGGCAAGCCTGCCCTGCGCATCATCTGCTTCCACTTCCTGCTGGCCGGCATGAGCATCATCCTGTCCTCCACCTTCCAGGCGCTGGGCAACGGCATGTTCAGCCTGATCATCTCGGTCTGCCGCCAGCTGGTGGTCCTGCTGCCCGCCGCCTGGCTGCTGAGTAAGACCGGCAACGTGAATATGGTGTGGTGGTCCTTCGTCATTGCAGAGCTGGTCAGTGTGACCCTGAGCTTTGTGTTCTTTGCCCGCCTGGACAAGAAGATCATCGAGCCCATGTACGACAACGCTGCCGCTGCACAGTAAACCGTTTCAGAACCCGTCCGACACAAGAAAGGAACGTGACCTTTTATGGCAAAGAAGTTGAAATGGAATCTGATCCTGATGAGCGTGCTCTACCTGGGGCTGGGCATCTTCCTGCTCATGCGGCCCTCCACCGCCCTCAACGTGGTCTGCTACGCCCTGGGCGGCGTGGTGCTGGTGTGCGCCGCCGTTCAGCTGGTGCGCTACTTTGCCGTGGAGCGCGGCATCTTTCAGAGCCAGCTCACCCTCATCTCGGGCATCATCTGCCTGGGCCTGGGCGCGTTCCTGATCCTCCGCAGCGACATCGTGGTGCGCATCCTGCCCATCGTATTCGGCCTGTTCGTCATCTTCGACAGCCTGGGCCGCATCCAGAACGCTCTGGACCTGCGCCGCTGTGAGTACCCCAGCTGGAAGGGCTTCCTGCTGCTGCCGGTGCTCAGCGTGGTGCTGGGCGTGGTGATGATCCTGAACCCCTTCGGCACCATGGAGACGCTGGTCATGGCCATTGGCATCATCCTCATCATCGAGGGTGCCATCAACCTGCTCAGTGCCCTGTACACCGTGCTGGCCATCCGCCGCTTTTCCAAGCTCCACCCCGAGACCCAGTCCATGCTGGAATCCCTGACCGGTCAGGACCTGAACGGTGACGGCGTGATCGCCCCGGACATCGCTCCTGCCGACGTGGAAGCCTCCGCCGTGGAGCTGGATCATGTGGATGAGAGCGCGGAAGTGGAGCAAGAAGACGATTAAACTCCCTCCGTCATCGCTGCGCGATGCCACCTCCCTCCATGAGGGAGGCTTTGGCCACCCCCATAAAGCTTCCCTCCGAGAAAAGGCTCCCTCTCCGAGGGAGCTGTCGCCGACAGGCGACTGAGGGAGTTTGTAACTAATAGTAAAGGATAAAACTAGAGATGGAAAAATACGATCTGATCATTGTGGGTGCCGGTCCGGCCGGCATCTTCACCGCTGTAGAGCTGCTGCGCCACGGCAGCAAGAAAAAGATCCTGCTGGTGGAAAAGGGCAAGCCGGTGGAAAAGCGCCACTGCCCCAAGGCCGAGCTGGGCCACTGCGTCAACTGCCGCCCCACCTGCGCTATCACCACCGGCTTCTCTGGTGCAGGCGCGTTCTCGGACGGCAAGCTGAGCCTCTCCTATGAGGTGGGCGGCGACCTGCCCACCCTGATCGGCGAGGAGTTTGCGCAGGAGCTCATCCATTACACCGATAAGATCTACCTCGAGTTCGGTGCCGACCCCCATGTGGAGGGCATCTACACCGGCGAGGACATCAAGGAGATCCGCAAGAACGCCATCCACGCCGGCCTGAAGCTGGTGGACTGCCCCATCCGTCATCTGGGCACCGAGAAGGCCCAGCAGCTGTATCTGGCCATCCAGAACTATCTGGCCGACAACGGTGTGGAGATGCTGTTCAGCACCGAGTGTGAGAACATCATCCTGGAGAACGAGGAGTGCAAGGGCGTGTTCATCAAGGGACCCAAGGACGAGGAAGCCCATGCTGTTTATGCCGATACTGTGGTCATCGGCACGGGCCGCCGCGGTGCCGACTGGCTGGAGAAGATCTGCGCCGAGCACCACATCGCCCACAAGCCCGGCACCGTTGACATCGGCGTGCGCGTGGAGTGCCGCAACGAGGTCATGGAAAAGGTGAACAAGGTGCTGTACGAGTCCAAACTCATCGGCTACCCCAAGCCCTGGAAGAACAAGGTGCGCACCTTCTGCCAGAACCCCGGCGGCTTTGTGGCTCAGGAGAACTACGACAACGACCTGGCCGTGGTCAATGGCCACAGCTTCAAGGAGAAAAAGAGCGAGAACACCAACCTGGCCATCCTCGTCTCCCACAACTTCACCGAACCCTTCAACCAGCCCATCGCCTACGCCCAGAAGGTGGGTGAGCTGACCAACATGCTGGGCGCGGGCCACATCCTGGTCCAGCGCTACGGCGACATTCTGGACGGCAAGCGCACCTGGCCCAAGGAGCTGGCGCAATCCAACGTCAAGCCCACCCTGAAGGATGCCGTGGCTGGTGATATCACCGCCGCCATGCCTTACCGCGCCATGACCAACATCATCGAGTTCATCAAGATGCTGGATATGGTCGTGCCCGGCTTTGCCGCCAACGAGACCCTGCTTTACAGCCCTGAGCTGAAGTTCTACTCCAACAAGGTCAAGATGGACGAGAACCTCGACACCAACATCCGGGGCCTGCACTGCCTGGGTGACTCCTCTGGCTGGACCCGCGGCCTGATGATGGCCTCCGTCATGGGCGTGCTCATGGGCCGGAAGCTGGCCGAAAAGGAAGGGTGCTGATCGCGCCTTCCCTCCCCCCTCAAACACAAAAAGGACTGCTCCGTCGGAGCAGTCCTTTTTTGTAATTTCAGCGGCGTTTCTCCGTCCTTTTCCCACTTTCGGCACCATGCATAAGAAAACCGCTGGATCCATTACGCCGCCCCCAACACACAGGCCGGTTTTGATGCACCCCGCGTCAAGAAATCCCGGTTTATTTTGGAATGGTATGCATTTTCTTGCCAGATTCAATTGATTTTTCACCAAAAAGTCGGTATACTATTCCCAGAGTACTGTGCGTTGTGCCCAATGCGCAGCGCGCACAGGGAGGTATTGCTATGCACGATTCCCCGGGAAGCGTCGTCACTCAGCTGTGCTCCGGGCTCCAGCTTTACAGCGCCGAACGGCGCATTGCGGACTGCATTCTTGCAGATGTAAAGTGGGCCTCGGTCGCCACCTCTGCGGAGCTTGCAAAGGCCAGCCACTCGTCCGAAGCCACGGTCACCCGGCTGTGCCACAAGCTCGGCTACGCAAATTATCGCAAATTCCAACTGGAGCTTGCGCGGGATGTGCTGGAGCAGCAGGAAACGGAGGCCCGCAAAAGGCCCCCCAATGACCCGCTGCATCAGGCCCTGCTCGATCTTCAGAACAATCGTCAGGAGGAGGTGCAGGCCACCATTCAGGCCTTGAACCTTGTCCAGCTGAGAAAGGTGCTTTCCATTCTGCGGGCGGCAGAGATCATTGAGATCGAAGCCAACAGCAGCAGCCTGCCCGTTGCCATGGATGCCTCACTCAAGCTGAGCAGTCTGGGCAAGCGCTGCACGATCAGCCCGGTGCCAGAAAAGGCACGGTCTTTCGCTTCGGCACTGACCCCAAAAGATGCCCTGCTGCTCATTTCCAGCGCAGGCCGCTGCGAGGCGCTGGAGACGGCCGCCCGTGCCGCCAAGAAGAACGGCACACCGGTCATCCTCATCACCTGCGACAAGCGCTCGGCGCTGGCAGGCCACGCCAGCTATACCCTGCTGGCCTCCAACCGCATCCAGCGCATTGCCAGCGATATGCTGCCTTCCCAGCTTTCGGCAGCGCTGGTGGTGGAGGTGCTCTACTACCTGCTGGTGGGCAATTTCGATCTGAATTAAGCGCAAAAAAGTCCCGGCCATTCTGGTCGGGACTTTTTGCTGTGTTTAAGCGATCATGCGTTAAAAACGTACTTGTCCATGCGGTGAAAAGCCTCCTCGATGCGGGAACGGGGAGAAGCCAGATTCATGCGCAGGTGGCAGGGGCCAAAGAACATGGTGCCATCCTGGATGGCAGCGCCCACATCCCAGCAGGCGTGCTCCACATCCTCAATGGTCTTGCCGTGGGCCTTGCACCAGTCGGTGCAGTCCACGAACAGCATGTAGGTGCCCTGCGGCTTGGAGACGGTCACGCCCTCGAAATGCTTCTCAATGTAATCGCAGGCAAAGTCAATGTTGCCGGTCAGCACCTCACAGAGCTCGTCAGTCCACTCATAGCCCTCGGGCTTGTAGGCACCGATCAGGGCGTGCATGGAGAGGACGTTCATCATGTTGTAGTGGCTCAGGCTGGACTCCTTCTCCATGCGGTCACGCCACCAGCTGTTGTAAACGATATGGTAGCTGCCCACCAGACCAGCCAGATTGAAGGTCTTGGAGGGTGCATAGAAAGCGGCGGTGCGCTGGCGGGCATCCTCGCTCACAGACTGGGTGGGGATGTGCTTGTTTCCGCTCAGGATGATGTCCGACCAGATCTCATCGGAGACCACATACACATCGTACTTCTTGTACAGCTCCATGGCCTTTTCCAGCTCCCAGCGCTCCCACACACGGCCGCAGGGGTTGTGGGGGTTGCACATGATGGCGGCATGGATCTTCTCCTCTTTCAGGTGCTTTTCCATGTCCTCAAAGTCCATCCGCCACACGCCGTTCTCATCCTTGACCAGCGGGCTGTGGACAGCCTCGTAGCCGTTGTTCTTCAGGCTCATGGTGAAGCCGATGTAGGTGGGGCTGTGGATCAGGATCTTGTCGCCCTTGGAGCAGACGCAGTTCAGGGCGCTGATCACGCCGCCCAGCACGCCGTTCTCGTAGCCGATGCACTCCTTGGTCAGGCCCTGCACGCCGTTGCGCTTTGCCTGCCACCGGATGATGGAATCGAAGTATTCATCGGTGGGGTTGAAGTAGCCAAACGCGGGGTGGTTGGTGCGCTCGATGATGGCTTCCTGGATGGTGGGCACGGTGGGGAAGTTCATATCGGCCACCCACATGGGGATGGCATCAAAGCCCTCCTTGGGGGCGGCGGGGGCAAAGCCGGTGCCAAGGCCATCCACTGCAATGGCATCCTTGCCGTGGCGGTCCATGATGGAAGTGAAATCGTATTTCATAGCGGTGCTCCTTCTCTCAAAATTTTTACTTGGCCCCACTTTAACACACTTTGCCGCCGGGTGCAAGCAGCCAGCACGTTTCCCCGGATATCGTGCGGAAAAATCACGAATTTTTACGGTAACTGCACGCAAAAAGCCGGTCGGCGTACGCCGACCGGCTTTTATTGGTATTGACTTTCTGGATCAGCCCAGCATCTCGTGAGCGGTCTTGCAGATGGTCGCTGCATCCAGACCGTACAGCTTGAGCAGGTCCCATGCAGGGCCGGAGCAGCCGAACTTGTCCTGCACGCCCACGCGGCGGACAGGGGTAGGCAGCTTCTCGCTCAGGACGGCGCAGACGGCCTCGCCCAGACCGCCGATGACGCTGTGCTCCTCGGCGGTGATGACCTTGCCGCACTCCTTGGCGGCCTTGAGGACGATCTCCTCATCCAGAGGCTTGATGGTGTGGATGTTGATGACCCGGGCGTGGATGCCCTCGGCGGCCAGCTGCTCGGCAGCCAGGCGGGCCTCGTTGACCATCAGACCGGTGGCGATGATGGCAATGTCGCTGCCCTCGGTGATCTGCTCGCCCTTGCCCAGCTCAAAGTGGTAGGTAGCCTCATCGTGGAACACAGGCACAGCCAGACGGCCAAAGCGCAGGTAAACAGGGCCCTGCATGGCGTAAGCGGCACGCACAGCGGCGCGGGCCTCCACATCGTCTGCGGGGCAGATCACGGTCATGCCGGGCAGGCTGCGCATCAGGGCAAAGTCCTCGCAGCACTGGTGGGAAGCACCGTCCTCGCCCACAGAGATGCCGCCGTGGGTGGCACCGATCTTGACGTTCAGGCGGGGGTAGGCGATCGAGTTACGGATCTGCTCAAAGGCACGGCCTGCGGCAAACATGGCAAAGCTGGAAACAAAGGGAACATAACCCATGGTGGCCAGACCTGCGGCCACGCCCATCATGTTGCCCTCGGCAATGCCGCAGTCGAAGTGACGGTCCGGGTACGCCTTACGGAACATGCCGGTCTTGGTGGCGGCAGCCAGGTCAGCGTCCAGCACCACCAGGTCGTCGTGGCCCTCGGCGGCCAGCTCCTTCAGGGTGTTGCCGTAGCTGTCACGGGTAGCGATCTTCTTCACTTCTGCCATCTTACTTGTCCTCCTCTTCCAGCGCGGCGTAAGCTGCATTCAGCTCCTGCATGGCCTGTGCGTATTCCTCATCGTTGGGGCCCTTGCCGTGCCAGTCAACGGAGTTCTCCATAAAGGAAACGCCCTTGCCCTTGAGGGTATCCAGAATGATGCAGGTGGGCTTTTCGTTCTCAGCGCGGAAAGCGGCGATGGCGCTCTCAATGGCATCAAAATCGTGGCCGTTGATGGTCAGCACGTTGAAGTTGAAGGCCTTCAGCTTCTCCTCCAGCGGGGCGCTGTTCATCACGGTCTCGGTGGTGCCGTCGATCTGCAGATGGTTGCGGTCCAGCATAACGCAGAGGTTGGACAGGCCGTAGTGAGAAGCAAACATAAAGGCTTCCCAGCACTCGCCCTCTTCCACCTCGCCGTCACCCAGGATGGTGTAAACATTGATGGGCTTACCGGCGTGCTTGGCACCCAGTGCCATGCCGCAGGCGGCGCTCACGCCCTGACCCAGACTGCCGGTGGACATATCCACGCCCGGCACACTGTTCATGTTGGGGTGGCCCTGCAGGTAGCTGCCGATCTTGCGCAGGGTCTTGAGGTCCTCCACCGGGAAGAACCCACGCTCAGCCAGCGCGGCGTACAGCGCCGGAGCCGCATGGCCCTTGGAGAGCACCAGACGGTCGCGGTCAGGGTTCTTGGGATCCTTCGGATCCACCTTCATCTCTACGAAATAGAGGTACGCCAGCACCTCGGCGATATCCAGGCTGCCGCCCGGATGGCCGCACTTGGCGCTGTGAGTGCCCTCGATCACGCCCATGCGGATGTGGCAGGCGTGTTTTGCCAGGGTAAGTTTTTCTGCATTTGTCATCTTTGGTCCTCCCGTATGAACCTCAGCGTTTGCATCGGATATGATACGCACCCGGGCCGTACGCCCCGATGCGCTATTTCTCAAGTCTATATTATCTATTCTATGCAAAAACGTCAAGGTTCTTTCGTCAAAATGTACATCCCTTGGCAAAATCGCTTGTAAATGTTCCCGTTTTTGTTGAAAATGCAGGGCCATTTTGCCCCCGCAAAACATTTTTGCAGCTTTTGGCCGCTTTGCAATATCATCTTTTGCCGCTGTATGATATAATAAGATGAATCTGTTTGCTTTTTTTATCATTTTGGGAGGTTCCTATGTCTTTTTCCGCACCCACATCCCGGGCACAGCGCAGCCGCAGGATTTTGCCCTGGCTGCTGTACCTGTATGCCCTTGTGCTGTTCGCCATGCACTTTGTCCGCATTTTTGACAACTCCTTCTGGGGAGATGAAGGGTTCAGCATCGGCCTTGCCCAAATGAATGTTTTTGAAATGCTCCAAGTCACAGCGGCAGATAACCATCCGCCGCTGTACTATCTTTTCACGCAACTCCTATATCATCTTCTGGGCAATCACGGATATGTCTATCATCTGTCGGCTCTGATTCCCTATGGACTCATTCTGATTCTTGCCTGTACAGTGATTTTCAGACAGTTCGGATTGATTCCCGCAGTTGTTGTTTCCACTTTTGCCTCTTTGACTGATACCGCTATCATGTTCAATGTCGAGGCCCGAATGTATTCACTCGGCGCTTTCTTTGTGTTGGCGGCCTATCTGGCACTCCATAACATTCTTCATTCCGGTAAAACCTCCGATTGGGTCATTTTCAGCGTCGCCTCTCTTTGTGCCGCTTATACGCACTACTATGCCCTGATTTCCGTTGCATTTTTCTATCTGGCTCTGCTTTCTCTGCTTCCGCAGGATAAGAGCAGCTTCAAAAAAATCCTTATCACTTATTGTGCCGCAGTGGTCGTCTACCTTCCCTGGCTTCTGGTATTGCTTCCCACTTTCAAACGCGCTGCGGCAGACTGGTGGTCCACCTTCATTCCTTCTCCGATCAATTGTATCGGATTCTTCTTCAACCCTTCTTGGACAGTCCTCATTTTCGGTCTTGCATTCCTTCTTTATTTCACAGCACAAGCCAAATCGTCCTCTAAATGGCTCTTCGCCCCCGATACGATCTGGCTTTTGACCGGCTTGCTTTCTGCCGCCGGCACCTCCGCAGTCGGGCTGATCGTTTCACATGCCGTTCGCCCGCTTTTTCTCGTTCGATACCTTTATCCGCTCACCGCAGTCGTTTACCTGGTTTTTGGCTTTCTTCTGTCTAAAGTCCGTTGGAGAACCATTCTGTCCAGTATTCTGATTTTGGGCACGCTGGTGTGCAGTCTACCGGATCTCTACCAAACCTATCAGCGGGAAAAGCGCATCGACCTTGCGACCACCCAGTGTCTGGAAGTTATTACCCCCTCTCAGGATGCAGTTCTTTATACAACGAACTACTTCCTAGACTGGACACTCTTTGATTATTACTTTCCGGGACGTGTCCATGCTCAAATCGAATCCTCCAATACTTCTCAGTGCTTCACTTTTTCCGATCCTGAGATCTGGCTCTTTATGGAACATGCGCTTTCTGATGCCGAATTGAACACAGCTTCCGACAACGGTTATTCTCACACCAATGTCTGTAACAGTACATTTGCAGAAGGCCCCGGTGAAGATTCCTTTTATTACATCTACAAATTTCAAAAATCCGCAAACACCGCCCCGTAACTATCCTCATCCGCTGAGCTTGACAAGGCGGCTTTGCATCTGCTATACTTTTTGCACAATTCCCGGCTGAAGCCGGGGCTTTGCGGGCCGAAGCCCGTGTTTCTCCCCGCAAACACTATTTTAAAACAGACACCATGAAGGGGTCTGCCGCTGGCGCGCGTGCTGGCGGCAGGCCCTTTTTGTCTGCGCATTTTCAGGAGGAATCATTGATGAATATCAAGACCCGTTCCACGACCCGTGATCTGGTGCTGGCCGCACTGTTTCTGGCACTGGCCTTTGTGCTGCCCATGATCACCGGCCATGTGCCTCAGATCGGCAATATGCTCTGCCCCATGCACTTCCCGGTGCTGCTGGCAGGCTTTGTGCTGGGCGGCCCCTGGGGCCTGGCACTGGGCTTTGCCGCCCCGCTGCTCCGCTCGGTGCTGTTCGGGATGCCCCCGATGTACCCCATTGCCATCGCCATGGCCTTTGAGCTGGCCACATACGGCGCTGTGGCCGGTTTTATGTACCGCAAGGTGCAGCACACCCTGCCCATGACCTACGCCACCCTTGTTACCTCGATGGTGGCAGGCCGCCTTGTCTGGGGTGCAGTGCGCTTTGTGCTGGCCGGTCTGTCCGGCTCTGGCTTCCCGTTCAGCGCGTTCCTGTCCGGTGCGGTGCTCACTGCTGTGCCCGGCATCGTGGCACAGCTCATCCTCATTCCGCTGATTGTGGCCGCGCTGCAGAAAGCCAGGCTGACGGCTTAAAACCCCTGCGCTGACCGAACCCACACAGCAAAAAAGCCCGGAACCGTACCTGCTATGGCGGCAGGTGGTTCCGGGCTTTTCAGTTCATATTACAGTGTGGCAGCAGCTGTAACAAAAAGAAGGAGAATCTTCAACCGGCAAATGGGAGAAGATCAGCCGGCAAAGCTTGCATTGACAGCGCGGCGGTTGCTCCGGTTGACAAAGTTCTTCTTTGCGCTCTCGAGCAGGCTTGCAAAAGCCAGGCCAATGCCGCAGTTATCGGACACACCCTCGGTGACAGTCAGGTAAGCGTCCATCATAGTGTTGTCCAGAATAGCAGTGTTCTTGTTCATCATAATAAATATCCTCCGTATATCGGTAAATGTCATTGTGTCTTTTGGCAGGGCCTCTATCTCCCTGCATCCTCAGAGCGGAACCTTTCAGAACCCTTCGTTCTTTTGTTCCCCTCTCTGAGGATGGCCATATTATGCCACTCAATTATGAAATCGTTTTATAAATTCTATGAACAAACTATGAATTTAGTGATACATTTTTAACGTTCTTTCGTTCTTTGCGCAACTAGCACAAAACGTTTTTTATGAAAAATAAAGTTCTTGTATACATGGACGATTGAAACCTTGTTTGGAAAGTTTTTTCAGATTTTCTCTCCGTTTTGCCCAGAATTTCTTCTACAAAAAGAGTTCTTATCGTGTAAAATCCGTCAGAATCCGTCAATTTCCAACAGGGCGAGGGCTTTCCTGTGCAAAATGCCCAGAAAAAAGTTCCAAACAAAAAGGCCGCCGTGCCAGCAGCACAGCAGCCTTTGAAAAGCCATTTCAGTTTTGCATCACTTGCACAGGAACGCCGGCAGGGGCTTGCCCTCCCTGCGCCACTGGTGATATTCCGCAGTGGCGGCAAATTCCACGTCACCGGCGGAGTTCAGGGCAGTTTCCACGGAATCCTGCACCACGCCAATGATAAAGCCGACACCGACCACCTGCATGGCAATATCATTGGAGATGCCGAACAGGGAGCATGCCATGGGGATCAGCAGCAGGGAGCCGCCAGCCACGCCGGAAGCACCGCAGGCACCCAGAGCGCTCATCACGGAAAGAAGGATGGCGGCGGGCAGGGACACCTGAATGCCCAGCGTATTGGCCGCAGCCAGCGTCATAATGGTAATGGTGATGGCGGCACCATCCATATTGATGGTAGCGCCCAGCGGGATGGAGACGGAATACATATCCTTATCCAGCCCCAGCTTTTCGCACAGATCCATATTGACCGGGATGTTGGCGGCAGAGCTGCGGGTGAAGAAGGCGGTCAGGCCGGATTCACGCAGGCAGCGGAACACCAGCGGATACGGGTTGCAGTGCAGATACACAAAGATGATAAAGGGCGAGACGACCAGTGCCATAAAGAGCATGGTGCCCACCAGCAGGAGCAGCAGCCTGCCGTACTGGGTAAAGATGGACAGGCCGTTGCTGGACACGTTGGTGTACACAAGGCCCATGATGCCGAAGGGTGCCAGATTGATGATCCAGCGGACGATCTGAGAGACTGCATCCGCTGTATTTGCCAGGAACAGCTTGGTGCTGTCCGCGCCGTACTTCTTCATGGCCAGACCGAACAGGCAGGCCCAGAACAGGATGCCGATGTAATTGCCGTTCAGCAGGGCACTGACGGGGTTTGCCACAAAGTTGGTGAGCAGGGTGTTCATCACCTCGCCCAGACCCTGGGGCACCACCTCGGATTCTGCCGCCTCAGCCAGAACGACGGTCTGAGGGAACAGGAAGCTGGTCACCACCGCAATGGCGGCGGCCAGGAAGGTGGTGAGCATGTACAGCCAGATGACCGTGCCAAAGCGCCGGTCCAGCCTGGACGTGCCCTGCGCCAGCGCACTGGCCACGATAACGAACACCAGCACCGGGGCAATGCCCTTCAGGGCACCCACGAACAGGCTGCCGAACTCTTCCACCCAGCCCGCACCGGGCACCGCCAGTGCCAGCACCGCACCGACCGCAAGGCCGATGACGATGCGCAGGATCAGGCTGGTGGCGTTGTACCTTGCCGCAACCGCTTTCAATGTTTTCATAACTTTTCCACTCCCCTATCCAGATTGTACGCCCATTGCGTACAGTTTTCCCATTCCTCTACACGGAACAAATATGATTATACGCCCTGCAGGCCGAAAAGTCAAAGATTTTTCCCGTTTTTTTGGTTTTTATTTCAACGTGTACTGACAGGAGCTTTTTTCACTGTCCGCACGCAGAATACAATTTCACAAAAAGAGACCGCACCCCGTGTGTTTCGGGATGCGGTCTGTTCCTGTTTTAGTCGAGATAGGACACCTTGCCGGGCACAAAGCCCTGAATGCCCATGCCGGGCGCGTCGGAGACGGTGATGTTCTTTTCGTCGAACACGGCACCGCCGAGGATGTGATCCTCGCTGCAGAGCACCGGGCCGTCGAGGTCGATCTTGGTGATGATCTTCTTGGCGCAGGCCAGCTCCACAGCGGCGTTGACGGAGATCTTTGCTTCCAGCATACAGCCGATCATGCACTCCACGCCGTACACCTCAGCGGCGGCGGCAATGCGCAGGGCATTGGTGATGCCGCCGCACTTCATCAGCTTGATGTTCACCAGGTCGGCCGCGCCGGTCTGCATGATCCGCAGGGCATCTGCCGGGCTGAACACGCTCTCGTCGGCCAGCACGGGCACATCGGCATGGCGGGTGACATACTGCATCCCCTCAAGGTCTGCGGCAGGCACGGGCTGCTCCACGAACTCAATGTCCAGCCCCTTCTCCTGCATCTGGTTCAGGATGCGGACTGCCTGCTTGGCATTCCAGGCCTGATTGGCATCGATGCGGAGCCTGATGTCCCGGCCCACAGCCTGCCGCACCGCGGCAAGGCGGGCCACATCCAGTTCCGGGTCAATACCAACCTTGACCTTCAGGCAGTCGTAGCCGCGCTGGACGGCGGTGCGGGCATCCCGGGCCATCTCCTCCGGCGGGTTGACGCTGATGGTGATATCGGTCACGATGTTCCTGCGGGCACCGCCCAGCATCCGGTAAACAGGGGCGCTGTACTTCTGGCCCAGCAGATCCCACAGGGCCATGTCCACAGCGGCCTTGGCGCTGGTGTTGTGGACAAGCGCCTTCTGCACGGCGGCGGTCAGATCCTCGAACTCATCAAGGTCGCGGCCCAGCAGGGCAGGGGCGATATGATCCTGAATGGCACCGAGGATGGCCCCGGTGGTGTCGCCGGTGATGACACCGGTCGGGGGTGCTTCGCCATAGCCCACCGCACCGGTATCGGTGTGGAGCTCCACGATAACATCCTCAACGCTGTTCACGGTGCGCAGTGCTGTTTTGAACGGCACCCGCAGCGGGGTAGAAATGCGGCCCAGCCGCACCTGCGTGATCTTCATAGTCCCGTCCTCCTTCTTATTCCAGCGGCAGATTTGCCAGCTTGACAATGGCGTTTGCGATGATCTGGGCGTTCTGCACCAGACGTTCCAGATCGATGCATTCATCGGGCTGATGCTCTGTGACCGGGTCGCCCGCGAACAGGGGGCCAAAGGCCACCACATTGGGCAGCATCTTGGCGTAGGTGCCGCCGCCGATGCACTTGGGCGGGGCATTGTCGCCGGTGGCATCCCGGTAAACCTCCAGCAGGGCGCTGACCAGCGGGGTCTCGGCAGGGTAGTAGAGCTTTTCCTTGTGCACCTGCCCATCCAGCGCCCAGCCTGCGGCCTCAAAGGCGGCCTGCACAGCGGGCTGGCAGTCCGCCCGTTCCATGGTCACAGGATAGCGGTAGTTCAGCTTGACCCACAGATGCTGCGCGTCGCCCTCGATCAGCCCCCAGTTGCAGCTCATGGGGCCGGAGAGCGCATCCTCCAGCCGGTGGCCCAGCAGGCGCTCGCCGTAGGGGTCGGTGCCCAGCTTCTCGGTCAGAAAGTGCACGGCCTGCTTGGCATCTCCCTCCAGCGGCAGCCGGTCAAGGTAGCACACCAGCCGCCCAATGGCGTTTTCGCCCTGCTCCGGGTGGCTGCCGTGGGCCGAAACGCCCACCGCTTCCACCTGATAGCCGCCGGGGATGGCCGTCACGGTGATGTGCTCTGCCTCCGGCAGGGAGGCTCCCGCCGGGGCGGTCAGCACAGCGCAGGCGTAGTCCGGCACCACATTGCCGGCCACGCCGCCCTGCACCCTGCTCAGCTGCCAGGCACCGGTCTGGTGCAGCTGCACGGCATAGCTCTCGTTCAGGATGCCCTTTTCGCCGTTGATGAGCGGATACTCGCCGTCCGGGGTGAAGCCCAGCACCGGGATCTCCCCGCCGTGGGCCTTGTAGTACAGCACGTCCCGGTCGTTGGTCTCCTCGTTCAGGCCGAACAGCAGCCGGACACGGCGGTTGAGCGGAATGCCCAGATCCCGGATGGCTTTCAGCGCGAACAGGCTGGCCACCACCGGGCCTTTGTCATCAATGGCACCCCGGCCATACAGCCTGCCGCCCTCGATCTCGGCGGCGTAGGGCGGGTGATGCCAGCCCTCGCCCTCGGGCACCACGTCCAGATGCCCCAGCACCGCCACCATCTCGTCCCCGGTGCCGATCTCGCACCAGCCGATGTACCGATCCATGTCGGTGGTCTCAAAGCCCAGCTCATGGCAGAGGGTCAGCGCCTCGGCAAAGCAGGCATCCACCTCCTCGCCAAAGGGTTTGCCCGGCAGCGGGTCGGCCTCCACACTGCGCCTGTGCACCAGCCGCTGGAGCGCCGCCACCATCTGGGGCCGCAGCGCCGCCACGGCCTCGTTCAGTTTTTTGTCCATACGTTCCACCCCTTTTGTGATTCATTTCACAGCTTGTATTATAGAACGATTGCCCCCGCTCCACAAGCCCCCAGTTCCACGAAAAAACGCCCCCGCATACTTCATCAGAAGTATCCGGGAGCGCTCGGTCACAATCGTCAGGAGATGCCACCACCTCAGCATTCTGGTTTTTTTTTTTTTTTTTTTTTTCAATTTTTTTGAAAAAGGGTGAAAGGATTTCGCGCGGCGTGTATTTAAGGAAGTAAGAGCATCCATTTTTGCCGGAGCTCCACTTCCGGCCCAAAGAAAGTGAGGGACCCCCTATGAAGAAACGACTTATCAGCCTTCTGGTGGCGCTGTGCATGGCGGTAACGCTCCTGCCTGTGTCGGCAATCACAGCGTGGGCGGAGGAAGGCGGCCAATTAAAAATTGAAAATGGCTATCCTGTCGGTTCTATCGATGCTAACGGTACCCATACTACAAGTTGTTCTGGTGATGGCTGGAGCTATGACGGTTCTACACAAACGCTTGACCTGCATCCTGCCAGCTCGACAGAATATGATTTTTTTTCAATTATTTCCGGCTATGGAAATGTCACCAAATGTAAACTCACGATTGGAGGAAATGCAACCATTGTTAGGGGAAATTTCGACAACGCTGTGATAAATAACGGAAAAATCAGTGGCGGTTATTTTTTTTCTTCTTCCTCTTCCCTCATAAATCATGGTTCTATCACTGGTGGAAAATTTCTCCATGCCATATCCAATGAATCCAGTGGCACGATTGAAAATGGCACGTTTATATCCGTTACCAACAATGGCACCATAAATGGCGGCATTTTTCGTAAAAAGCCAGAGGGTGGCCATGTTGCTAAAGGCTATACCTTGAATGTGAACCTCCAGAACACTGGGATTAGCCGCGCAACAATCAATGGTCTCAACGGTGGCTGTTATATTATTTCCAATTCCGACCATGATACCAGTGTCACCATCGAATATACTTTTTCCCCTATCAGTCAACCAATATTATTTCCTATTGATGTTACATTCGGAGACACAAACGGCACACCTTGTTTGTTAAAAGATTGGGCACCAAGTGCAAGCTATTCTACTGACCATGCACCCTCTGATAGTTTTTTTGTCACTTTCACCGCACCATCCACTGGTACAGACACCGTTACCCTGAGCATGCTGACCCGGCTGGTAATTGACGAAAACGGCTACCCCGTTGGCCCTATGGGCAGCAACAAAAAATACAGCGGCAACGGCTGGAATTTTGATGCGAGCAATAACACGCTGACGCTGGAAAGCGGAGATTATGATTTTTCCGGTGGGAGAAACGCACTGCGCCCCCTGAACCCGAATGTCCAGTTGATGGTTGAACCCGGTGCCAAGCTGACCGGCGGCGCAGCTGGAGATGGGTCTGGTGTCACTTGGCAGCTGACCGAAAACACGGATGACCCGAGTACTTATACGTTGACGATTCGCGGCAGTGGTGCAATGGAAGATTATCTAATGAGCGGTCATCAACCATGGCGCAGTTTCCGGGATCAAATCACCTCTGTTGTCGTTTCTCCCGGTGTAACTTCAATTGGTAATCTTGCTTTTACTCGGTTTAGCAAGCTAATTCATGTTGATATTGCAGATAGCGTAGTATCTATTGGCGAAGGGGTTTTTTCTGAGTGTTCCAGCCTCACTAACATTACAGTTCCACAAAGTGTCACATATATCGGTGTGAATGCCTTTGATTCTTGCACCAATTTAAGCAGCATAACACTTTCAACAAATAACATAACTTCTATCAGGTCTCATACTTTTTCTGGTTGTTCTAAATTGAGCAGTATTGTAATCCCCGACGGCGTAACTTCTATCCAATCGGGTGCTTTTTTTAACTGCACTAAGCTCACCAGTATCACGATTCCCGGCAGTGTAACTTCAATTGGATCGAATGTTTTCGATGGTTGTACTAGCCTGAATGACATCCGCTACTCTGGCACAAGTGAAAGCGTTATTTCTGCTCTTTCTGGCTATGTCCCCACTCTCGTCACCTTTAATTACGGCGACAAAGTGCCTGAAGCAAAGCGGATGATAACAGTATCCGTCAAAACGGGCGGGACATTGACAGCTCCTACTACGATTCCCACCGTTTCCGGCTACGAGTTCAAGGGCTGGCGCACCAAAGATGGCAAGCCTTATGATTTCACTGTTGCTCCTACCGGCAAGTTCACCCTTTACGCCAACTGGGAAAAGATTCCCGACCCGAAGCCCGAACCCAAACCCGAGCCCGAACCCGAAGCCCCCACCTACACCCTGACGGTAAAAGGCGGCACGTTCACCTACAACGGCGGCGAAGCCATGACCAGCGCCCGCGTGCCGGTGGATGCCGAGGTCAAGGTGACGCTGAACCAGAGCGCCGTGCCCGAGGGCATGGTGTTCGACCTGTGGGCCATGGATGAAGCCAGCCTGCTGGGCAACCCGGCGGTCGCCTACAACGAGGAGAGCTTTACCATCCCGGCAGGCACCGTGGCCAAGGGCAGCACCGTGACCGTGGAAGCCCAGTACCGGGATGCCACCATCGAGAGCGAGCCCAGCATTCTGGGCACTGCCGCCATCATCGGCGTGGCCGGTGCAGGCACAGCAGTCATCGTGTGGCAGGGCTACCGCATCGGCATGGAGCTGTACGAGAAGTATTTCCAGCCCACGCCGGAAGAGGATGCGGTGGTCGAACCCACGCTTGAAAGTCAGATGACAGATCCGATTTCCTGAAAGCGGGCTCACCCTCTCAGTCTCGCTTTGCTCGACAGCCCAGGTTGTGGCTCCCAGCAGCTGCTTCGTGCAATTGCACTCGCACCTTGCTGGCCACTGCCCCAACAACTCCTCCCTCAATCCGCCACTGGCGGCGGTCGTCGTCGTTGCCCCCAAAGGGAGAGCTCTTGACAAACCGATATAAAAACAGCGCCGCTCCATCGTTTCCGGTGGGGCGGCGCATTTTTGCGGTTCAATCCCGGCGCAAAGGCAGGGTAAGGGACATTTTCTGGTAGGCAATGCGGGGCGTGCCGTCCTCCACATGGATGATGCCGCACTTGGTAAAGCCGTTTTCTTCCAGCAGGTGCTGCATGATCTTGTTGTCGGCGTGGGTGTCGGCCCGCAGGCTCTCGCAGTGCTCCAGACACCAGGTGATCACAGCGGCGGCAACGCCGGGGTGCCTGCCCGCCGAAGCCAGCCGGTGGATGGTGCCGTAGGGCAGGGTATCGTTCAGCCACTTGCCATCCTCGATCCGGGCATAGGTGGGGTCCGGGCCAAGGATGAAGGCAAACACGCCCTCCAGCTCACCGTTTACAAGGTAGAGGAAGAGCCGGTTGGAATCAATATCCTCTTCCAGCAGCTCCTGCGGCGGAAAATGATCTCCCCACTGGGTGGGGTTGCCGGAATCCGCCATCGCCTGCCGGGCGCGGGCATAAATTTTCAGGATCGCATCCAGATCTGCACGTCTTGCTCCACGAAACATCTTCATCCAACCTCTCTTCCGGCAGGCCGCTGCCCGCCCTGATCGTTCTGCTTTAATATAACACAAAACGGCCCTCTCCGTCAAAGCCTGCTGCAAAGGCGGAGAGGGTCGTTCACTGATGCGCTTATGTGCGCTGGCTGCGTGCCCGGCGGTACTCCCGGGGGCTCTGGCCATACCGCTCATGGAACAGGCGGTAGAAGTAGCTGGTGTTCTCGTAGCCCACCTGGGTGATGATCTGCTGGATGTTCAGGTCGCTGCGGCGCAGCAGGCGGGCGGCGGTCTCCATCCGGTGCTTCTGCAGCAGCTCCTTATAGGTCTTTCCGGTCTGGGCCCGGACGCACTCGCTGACATACGCCAGCGAAACGCCGTAGCTGCGGGCCACATTGGAAAGGCTTGCTTCGCGGTAATTCTGGGTGATCTCCTGTAATGCCGCCTGGACCAGCGCTTCGCGGCTGACCGCCTCGCCGCGCGTTTCCAGCGGGAAATTCTTGGTCTGTACCATAGCGTAAAACCCTCCGTTGCGGCAGCGGCGGGCGGGGACAGGGGGATGCCGGACACCCGCCGCAGCCAGTTCATCAGGCTTTCTGGGGAAGCCTTTCTGCCTATAATACGGGCGGGGCACAGAAATAATTGCAAATAGCTCAAATTTTTACAGAAACAAAAGATCAGAACATATTTTCGTTATGATAACGCCCGCTGCGGACGAACTCCACCCACTCGGCCAGATTCACGGCGTGGTCGCCGATGCGCTCCAGGTACTTGATGACCATGAGCAGATCCAGGGCGGCATCCACTTTGCCGGGGTCGGCGGCGATCTCCTGCGCCAGCGTATGCTTGATGGCGTTGAAATCGTAGTCCACCTCATCGTCGGCGGCAATGACCCTGAGGGCGGCCTGCTCGTTCTCAGAGGTCAGGGCATTCAGGGCATCCAGGATCATCTTGTGCGCCTTCTGGCCCATCCTGATGGCCTGGCTCACAGCAGGGTCGCCCTCCTTGCGGACAGTGACCAGATGGGGGATGATCTCCGCGATATCGGAGGCATGGTCGCCGATGCGCTCCACATCCGTGACCACCTTCATGGCGGTGGAGATGCGGCGCAGGTCACCTGCCACCGGCTGCTGGCGGAGCAGCAGGGTCATGCAGCGGTGCTCAATGTCCCGCTCCATGTTGTTGATGCGGCCATCGCCCTGCACCACGGCGGCGGCAGCCTCGGCATCGGCGGTGCAGAGGGCTTCCATTGCAGCTTCCACGGCATCGGCAGCGTTCTGTCCCATCTCGGCCAGGGCCGTTTTCAGGGCGGCAAGGTCGTTTTCGTATTGTGTACGGTTGCTCATTGCGTTTTTCTCCTTAGCCGAACCGGCCCGAAATGTAATCCTCGGTGCGCTTATCCTGCGGGGTGCTGAAGATCTGCGCCGTGGGGCCGGCTTCCACCAGCTCGCCCAGCAGGAAGAAGGCGGTGCGGTCGCTGATACGGGCTGCCTGCTGCATGTTATGGGTCACGATGACCACGGTGTAGTTCTTTTTCAGCTCGCTCATCAGCTCCTCCACCTTCATGGTGGAACCGGGGTCCAGAGCGCTGGTGGGCTCATCCATCAGCAGGACTTCGGGCTTGACAGCCAGGGCGCGGGCAATGCACAGGCGCTGCTGCTGGCCGCCGGAAAGGCCCAGAGCGCTCTTTTTCAGGCGGTCCTTGACCTCGTTCCAGAGGGCGGCACCCTGCAGGGAGCTTTCCACCAGCTCGTCCAGCTCTGCCTTGTTGTGCACACCGTGCAGCCTGGGGCCGTAGGTGATGTTATCGTAGATGCTCATGGGGAAGGGGTTGGCCTTCTGGAACACCATGCCCACCCGGCGGCGCAGCTCGGTGGGCTGCATCTCGCGGGCAAAGATATCCTGCCCTTTCAGGCGGACATCGCCCTCGATGCGGACCCCGGGCACAAGGTCGTTCATTCGGTTCAGGGTCTTCAGGAAGGTGGACTTGCCGCAGCCGGAGGGGCCGATGAGGGCCGTGATCTCCCGCTCGCCCATGTCCAGCGAAATATCTTTCAGCGCCTTGAAATCCCCGTACCAGAGGTTCAGGTTTTTGGCTGTGATAATGGGTGATACGTTTTCCATAGTTTTCCTCTTGTATTGACTCCCTCAGTCGCGGCTATGCCGCGCCAGCTCCCTCTGAGAGGGAGCCTTTTGCGTTGCGGGCAGGATAAGCCTCCCTCCGTGAGGGAGGTGGCATCGCGCAGCGATGACGGAGGGAGTTATCTACAGCTTCTGTTTCAGTTTGGTTTTGGCAAGCCGGGCTGCCAGATTGATGGCAAGCACCAGCACCAGCAGCACTGCGCCGATGGCCCAGGCGGAGTCGAAATCGCCGTCCTCAAAGGCACGGAGGTAGAGCAGCACCGACAGGGTGGCACCGTTGGAGGTGTAGGCCTTGATCACGCCGTTGGCAATGACCTCGGCGGCACCGGCGGTGAAGAGCAGCGCGGCGCTTTCGCCCACGATACGGCCCACAGCCAGGATGCAGCCGGTCACGATGCCGTCGATGCTGCAGGGCAGCACGATGGTGCGGATGATGTGCCATTTGCCCGCACCCAGACCCAGCGCACCCTCACGGTAGCCCTGGGGCACCGTTTTCAGGGATTCCTGGGTGGTGCGGATGATGGTGGGCAGGTTCATGATCACCAGCGTCAGGCTGCCGGAGAGCAGGCATGTCTGGAAGCCCAGTGTCTGGGCGAACACCAGCATCCCCACCAGACCGTAAATGATACTGGGGATGCCCGCCAGCGTCTCGTTGGTGAACTCGATCACCGAAATGACCTTGCGGTTCCGGGCGTACTCGGTCAGGTAAACGGCCGCGCCCACACCCAGCGGCAGTACGATCAGAAGCGTCAGCAGGATGACATACAGCGTGTTGAGGATCGCAGGCAGGATGCCGTCCGTGCCCTTCAGCACACTGGCGGTGGTGGTCAGGAATTTCCAGCTGATGTGCGGGATGCCCCGCACCAGCACCATGCCCAGAATGCCTGCCACCAGTACGATGACCAGCACAGCCGAGGCCCAGACCAGAGCGTTCATCACGCGGTTCCAGGTGCGGCGGGAGGCAGAAGCACTGTTATTCATCGCGCTTTCCTCCCTTCAGCACCACATTGAGCAGGATATTGATACCCATGATAAAGACGAACAGCACCAGCGCAATGCTGAACAGCGCCTGTTTCTGCAGGCCGCTGGCGTAGCTCATCTCCTTGGCAATGGCGGTGGTCAGGAAGGTAACGCTGCGGAACAGGCTGTCCGGCATGTTGGGGCTGTTGCCAGCCACCATCATCACGGCCATGGCCTCGCCGATGGCGCGGCCGATGCCCAGCACGATACCGGCGGCAATGCCGCTCCGGGCAGCGGGGACGCTGACCTTGAACCAGGTCTCGACATCCGTTGCGCCCAGAGCCAGGCTGCCCTGCTCATACTCCGGCGGCACAGCGTTGAGCGCTGTGACCGACACCGACACGATGCTGGGCAGGATCATCACCGCCAGCACCACGATGGCGCTCAGCAGGCAGGCACCGGAGGCCTTGCCAAAGGTCTTGGCCACGGCGGGCACCAGCACCTGCATGCCCAGCAGGCCGAACACCACGCTGGGGATGCCGCTCAGCAGCTCAATGGCGGTCACGACCACGGTGCGCACCCTCGGGCCTGCGGCCTTGGAGAGGAACACCGCCGTCAGCAGGCCGATGGGCACACCGATCACGGTGGCACCCAGCGTGCCGTAAACGCTGGACAGGATGAAGGGCAGGATGCCGTAGGCCGGGTCGGCAGCGGTGGAAGCCCACCGGGTGCCGAACAGGAACCGGAACAGCCCGATCTTCTGGATGGCAGGCACACCGGAGAGGACCATGTACACTGAGATCAGGAGCACACAGCCCACCGCCAGGATGCCGCAGAGGAAGAAGATGAAGTTCATCACCGCTTCCAGCCACTCAGCAGGGGTTCTGGGGAGAGAAATCTTTTTATTGTTCATAGCATCATTGCTTTCCGCAATTACTCATTCACAGGAACAGCACCGGCAGTGCGGATCAGGTCAGCGGCATCGGCACTGGTGGCAAAGTCGAAGAAGGCCTGTGCCTGCTCAGACAGGGTGACAGACTTGTTGGTGACGAACACGAAGGGGCGCTGCACCTCGTAGCTGCCGTCCTTAACGGTATCCTCGCTGCACTCCACACCGCCAACGGTGACCATCTTCACGGTGTCGCCCACAGCGGACAGGGAAGCGTAGCCGATGGCCAGAGGGTTGGCCTCCACAGCGCTGATGACAGCGCCGGTAGCGGTCAGCTCCTGCGCGTACTTGCAGCTGTCCTTGACCTCCACGATGCTCTCAAAGCCATCACGGGTGCCGGAGCCAGCCTCACGGCCGATCAGAACGATCTCGCCGTCATCGCCGCCGACCTCAGACCAGTTGGTGATCTCGCCGGTGAACATCTGCTTGAGCTGGTCAACGGTCAGATCCTCCACCTTGCTTGCATTGTTGACGATGATGGCGATGCCGTCCAGAGCGATGGTGGTGCCCTCCACGTCAGCCTTCTCGTCGTCCTTCAGGGCACGAGAGGACAGGCCGATGTCCAGGGTCTTATCGGCAGCACCGGTGATGCCTGCGCCGGAACCGGTGGGGTCGTAGCTGACGGTGACACCCGGCTCAACCTCGGCAAAGCCTTCGGTGAGGGCAGCGATGACGTTCTTCATGGAGGTGGAACCACCGGCAGCAACGTTGCCGGACAGGGCAGCAGCGGTGGAAGATGCAGCAGAGCCTGCAGCGGTAGAGGCAGAAGAAGAAGCAGAGCCGCCGCAGGCGGTCAGGGCAGCAGCGGCAGCAGCAGCACCGCAGACAGTGAGAAACGAACGACGCGTGATCTTTTTCATAATATTTGTCCTCCAAACATCCGGGTTTTCCGCTCCCGGCTCTTGTTTTCGTATTTTTCCTGGGTACGGCACTATTGTATCCCAGTCGGAGAACCGCTTCGACCACAAGCGGGAAAAATCGTGGTAAATTGTTTGGACATGTTTTTGCCCCAATGTAAAATTTGGGCGCAAAAAAGCCCGGGGTGCGGGTGCACCTCGGGCTCTTTGGGGGGGATATTAGACTTTATCGACAGCGGAGACTGTCACTTTGCCGTCACTCGTCAGAGCAAACTCAGCTGTCCTGCCTTGCAGGGTCACATACAGCTTGAAGGGTACGCCCTGCTTAAAAGAACCGTACCCACTGGCCTTTGCACGGAACTGCGGCACATAAGTCTTTGTCAGTTTAGAGGAGATTTCCTCTTTTCCATTGGTCAGTTCCAGCGCGGTCTTATCAATTTTTGCCGCAAAGACTCCGGCAAAATTGTATTTGATCTCGCTGGCTGCACCATTGTACCGAATCCGCACATTGGGTTTGCAGAGGTAGCCGTTGGCGTTCTCATTGCCCACGACCTCATCACCAGTGATGGTCATGTTGCCGGTCATGGTCACTTCAAACTCACCCAGCCCGATGGTTGCGGACGGGATCTCGCTGCCGCCCCCATCGCAGCCGGTGAGGACACCAGCGGCAGAAGCGGCCAGCACAGCGGCGGCAGATGCTTTCAGAAAATCACGGCGGGAAAAAACGTTACGCATCAGAAATTCCTCCCATCTCAGATCTGGTTTGTTCCTACCACCATAGTACCATATTTACCCAGACTGTCAAGGGACAGAATTCAACCTCTCAGAACTGCACCTCCACGCCATCGGGGCGGTAGAAGGTGACGTTCCTGCGCCACTGGGGCTCGCCCATGGTGCGGCGGTAGCAGTCTGCCAGCTGCCGCACGGCTTCCTCGGGGCTGCGCACCTTTCCGCCGCAGCAGGGGAGCACCAGCACCCGGAACCAGGCATCAAAGAGATGCTCTGTCCAGCCGGTGTCCCTGGCCCCGCACCGGGCGTAAAAGCCCAGGCGGCGCACAGCCATGGCCTCGTCCTCGGCTTTTTCGGGGCACTCCGCTTCAATGAGGATGGCCTGCGCGCCCTTCTCGTGGTCAGGCAGGGCGGCCAGCAGAGCGGCTCCGATGCCGCCGGCCCGATACTGGGGCAGAACGGCAAAGTAGTCCAGCTGGCTCACCTCACAGCCCACGGGCCGCACCATCAACAGATACGCCACCAGCGCGTCGTCCTCGTACACGCCCCAGGTGTGGGCGTTGCCGGCGGCCTCGCTGTTCAGGATCATGCTCATGGGCTTCAGCTCTCCGGCAGGAAAATCCCGGCGCATCTCGTTCAGGTAAACGTTCGTCAGCTCTTCGGCGGTCAGCAGCCGCCAGGTCAGGCTCTCGGGGTTCATACGATACGGGTTCCTTTCTGGTAGACAGCCTGGATATTCAATTCCTTGTCCGCCAGGATCACATTGCCGTAGCGGCCTGCAGCCAGACTGCCGTAATCATTGTCGATGCCAATGCTCTTGGCGGGGTTTTCGCTGGCGGCGCGGACAGCGCTTTCCAGCGGAACGTTCATCTCCAGCACGGCACGCTTCATGCAGTCGTACAGGCAGGTGGCACTGCCCGCAATGGTGCCGGGGTGCTCGGTCAGGGTGGCGCGGGGGCCGCTGACCGTGACCGCCTGACCGCCCAGGCTGTACTGGCCATCGGGCAGGCCGCAGGCCATCATGCTGTCGGCGATCAGGATGACATGGTCATCCCCGAAGGTGTTGAAGGTGAACCGCACCATGGCCGGGTGGATGTGGACGTTGTCGGTGATGAGTTCCACCTCCGCGCCCCGTTCCAGCGCCGCAATGATGGGGCCGGGCTCCCGGTGGGTGATGCCGGGCATGGCGTTGTACAGGTGGGTCATGTGGGTCGCGCCTGCGTCAAAGGCGGCGTTGGCGGTGTCGTAGCTGGTGCAGGTGTGGGCAATGGAGATGCGCACCTCGTCATGGCAGGCGGCAATGAACTCCAGCGCACCCGGTTCCTCCGGGGCGATATCCACCAGCTTGATCAGGCCGTTTGCCCGCTTCTGCAGGCGGCGGAACATTGCAACATCCGCCTTGTGGAGATACTCCGGGTTCTGGGCACCCACCTTGTTGGGGCTGATGAAGGGGCCCTCCATGTTGATGCCCACAAGGTCTGCGCCTCTGCCGTTTTGATGGGCGGCGGCAGCATCCATCACGCCGTTCAGGATCTCTTCCGAGAAAGTCATGGTGGCGGGGCAGATGGCCAGCACGCCCTTACCGGCCTCAAAATCGGCCAGGGTCTGGATGGCTTCTTCATTGCCGTCACAGAAATCCTTGCCCATGGCACCGTGGAAGTGGATATCCACCAGGCCCGGCAGAGCGTAAGCGCCCTTGGCATCCACGATCTCTTCGCCTTCCTCCGGCTGTGCAAAGGGCACGATGCGCCCCTCCCGGATGGTCAGGCTCCCCTCCTCAAAGGTGTGGCGGGGGGTATAAATCAGAGCATTTTTGATGATCATTTTATTGCCTCCTAAACCTCTCCGTCTGCAAAGCAGACGGAGAGGTTTTGTCTTACAGCAGGCTCAGTGCTTCCTCATCGGCCACAAGGATGCAGTCGGGGTGCATCTGCAGGATGGAGCCCGGGCACTCGGGGGTCACAGGGCCGGAGACGACCGCCTTGACTGCCTTGGCCTTTGCCAGACCGTTGGCCACCACCAGCACCTTGCGGGCCTGCATGATGGTCTTGATGCCCATGGTGTAGGCCTGCTTGGGCACCAGATCCTCGTTGCCGTCAAAGAAGCGCTTGTTGGCCTCGATGGTGGCAGGGGTCAGATCCACGCAGTGGGTCTCCAGCTCAAAGGCCTCGCCCGGCTCGTTGAAGCCGATGTGGCCGTTGGGGCCAAGGCCCAGCAGCTGCAGGTCGATGCCGCCCACGCTGTGGATGATCTCGTTGTACTTTTTGCAGGCATCCGCAGCATCGGGGTTGGTGCCGTCGGGCAGATGGATGGCCTCGGGGCGGATGTTGACCTTGTCAAACAGGTTCTTGTGCATAAAGCTCCAATAGCTTTCGGGGTGCTCCTTGGGCAGGCCGCGGTACTCGTCCAGATTGACGGTGGTGACCTCAGAGAAATCCAGGTCGCCCTTGTTGTACCAGTCCACCAGCTGAGCGTATGCGCCAACAGGGGTGCCGCCGGTCGCCAGACCCAGCACGCAGTTGGGCTTCATAATGACCTGTGCGGAGATGATGTTGGCAGCCTTGCGGGACATGTCCTTGTAATCCTTTGCACGAATGATCTTCATAATGGGGAACCTCCTGTTATTTTGCTTTGTTGTTTTCAGTATAGCACGTTTTCCGGCCAAAAGGGTAGCCGGTTTGTGAACAAAACAAAATGCCGCCGAAAGCGGGGCGTAAACGCCCGCCCTCAGCGGCATTTTTACAGTTTGGGAATGGATGCGGAAGCAACCAGCCTTCCGCACGGAAACGTGGTCAGAAGGATGCTTACAGCATCTTCTTCAGCTCATCATACACGAACTGCACCTTGGTGCCGATGATGACCTGGCAGGTGGTCTTGTCGGGGCGGATGACACCGGCAGCGCCGGCAGCCTTCACAGCCTTCTCATCCACAGCGGTGTAGTCCTTGATGGTGAAGCGCAGGCGGGTAGCGCAGTAGTCCACGCTGGAGACGTTCTCCTTGCCGCCGATGGCCTTCAGCACGCCAGCAGCAACCTCAGTGTAGTTGTTGTTGGCCAGAACGACCTTCTTCTCAGCCTCTTCGGCATCCTCGTCCTCACGGCCGGGGGTCTTCAGGTCGAACTTGGTGATGGCGAAGTAGAACACGAAGTAGAACACCACGAATGCAGCGATGCCCAGAGGAATGATCATCCAGGTCTTAGCAGCTGCAGGCAGAGAAGCGGAGAACACCAGGTCGGTAGCACCTGCGGAGAAGCAGAAGCCAGCACGGAAACCGGAGTAGTAGGTGATGATGGTGAAGATGCCGTACAGAGCGGAGTACACAACGTACAGCGGGAAGCACAGGAACATGAAGCCGAACTCAAAGGGCTCGGTAACGCCGCAGACGAAGGCGCAGATGGCAGCGGACAGAACCAGACCGATGGCAGCCTTCTTGTTCTTGGCGGTACGGACCATGGCCAGTGCAGCACCGGCGATACCGAACATCATGCAGGGGAAGAAGCCGGACATGTACATGCCCAGGCTCCAGCCCACATCAGCAGAGGTCTCGCCTGCCCAGAAGTGGGACAGGTCGCCCAGGCCGATGGTGTCGAACCAGAACACGTTGTTCAGAGCGTGATGCAGACCGGTGGGGATCAGCAGACGGTTCAGGAAGGCGTAGATGCCAGCGCCGATGCCGTCCATGCCTGCGATGCCGTTGCCAATGGCGACCAGTGCATCGAAGATGACGGGCCAGACGAACAGCAGAGCGACAGAAACAACGATGGAGATCAGGCCGGTAGCGATAGCAACGAAGCGCTTGCCGGAGAAGAATGCCAGCCAGTCAGGCATCTGAGTGCTCTTGAACTTGTTGTAGCAGGCTGCACCCACCACAGCGGCCAGGATGCCGATGAAAGAGTTGCCGGCCACCTTCTGGAAAGCGATGTAGGTAGCGGTGCCCTCTTCCAGGGTGCGCACCATGCTGACCACGCCGGGGCTCAGCAGCTGCTGCATCATCAGGTAGCTGACCAGGCCAGCCAGACCAGCGGTACCGTCGTGGTCATCAGCCAGACCAACAGCGGCACCAATGGCGAACAGCCATGCCATGTTATCGATCAGAGCGCCGCCTGCTTTGACCAGCAGGAAGCCAACAGTGTAAGCTGCGCCGGAGGTTGCAGCACCGGGGACACCCATGACACCCGGGGCCAGGGCATAACCGAGACCCATCAGGATGCCGCAGATCGGCAGCACAGCGACGGGAAGCATCAGAGCTTTGCCCAGTTTCTGGAGATACTTCATCATAAGACACATTCCTCCTTAAAGAATGTTGTTGTTATGGAGGCCTCTGGTTGCAGGCTGTCCATAATTGCGTAACAATATTTTAACACATCCTCCGAAAAAAAGAAATAGGGTCTGCGCCTGTTTTCGCAATTTTGCACCAAAAATCCTTGAATTCGCATCTTTCGTGAAAAACTTTTTGGAATTATTGCGCATTTCAGAGCAGGATTTTGAAAAAACTTTTCTTTTGCCCTTTCTCCCCAAACCGCTTGCATCCCGCGCCGGAATCGGGTACTATACTTATAAATAAAAACACAAGACCCAGGGAGGTTCTTTTTTATGGAATGGACAGATATCCGCCTGACCGTGGCCAAGGCCGATGCCGACAACGCCGAGGCTGTTGCCACCATGATCGCCGAAGGCGGCATCTATATCGAGGATTACAGCGACATCGAGCAGCAGGTGGCCGAGATCGCCCATGTGGATCTGATCGAGCAGGAGCTGCTGGACAAGCCCCGCGACACGGTGATCATCCACATGTATCTGGAGCCGGGCGCTTCCCCCGTGGAGACGCTGGCCCTCATTCAGGCCCGGATGGAAGCGGCGGGCATCACCTACACCGTGGAGACCGAGGGCGTGGAGCAGGAGGACTGGCAGAACGGCTGGCGCAAATACTACCACCCCATGGACATTGGCAAACGGCTGGCCATCGTGCCCTCCTGGCAGGAGTACGACACCGACCGCGTCAAGCTGATCCTTGACCCCGGCCTTGCCTTTGGCACCGGCGGCCATGAGACCACCAGCCTCTGCCTGGAAGCGCTGGATGAGCGGGTGCGCGGCGGTGAGCGGGTGCTGGACATCGGCACCGGCAGCGGCATCCTTGCCATTGCCGCCCTCAAGCTGGGCGCAGGCAGTGCCGAGGGTGTGGACATCGACCCCGTGGCCGTGCGCACCGCAGGCGAGAATGCCGCCCTGAACGGCGTGGCCGACAAGCTGACCGTTCTGGTGGGCGACCTGTCGGACAAGGCCAGCGGCAGGTACGATATCATCACCGCCAACATCGTGGCAAACGCCATCATCAGCCTTGCCCCCGCCGTGCCCGGCCTGATGGCCGAAAACGCCGCCTTTATTGCCAGCGGCATCATCGACAGCCGCAAGGACGAGGTGATCGCCGCTCTGGAAGCCGCCGGCCTGACCGTGCAGGAAGTGAAGGAGAAGCGCGGCTGGGAGTGCATTATCTGTAAAAAGACGAATTAAACCCCACCGTCAATGCTCCGCATTGCCACCGCCCCTGGTAGGGGCGGCCTTGGCAAAACGGTTAAGCTTTACGAAATGCCAAGGGCTCCACTATTAGGGGCAACAACAACGACCGCCGCCAGTGGCGGAAACAGGGAGGAGTTGTTGGGGCCGCGGCCAGCAATCCACAAGTGCATTGCACGAAGTGGATGCTGGGAGCCGCAACCCGTTATTGGCGCAACGCGCCTGAGAGGTTTTGCACCTAAGGAGAATCTATGCCTCATCGTTATTTTACAACCGAAATCTCCAATGGCACCGCCACCCTGCGGGGGGCCGATGCCCATCATCTTTCCCGCGTGATGCGGGGCAAGCTGGGGGACACTGTCATCTTATGTGACGGCAACGCCGTGGAATACACCGCCACCATCACCGGCTTCGGGCCGGAGACGGTGGAGTTCAGCGTGGAGCCGGGCTATCCCAGCGCCGCCGAACCCAGCGTGGAAGTGACCCTGTTCGTGGGTTACCCCAAGCAGGACAAGCTGGAACAGGTCATCCGCCACGGCGTGGAGCTGGGCTGCACCCACTTCGTGCCCTTCTTCAGCCGGTACTGCGTGGCCGCCCCCAAAAAGGAGGAGCAGAAAAACGAGCGCTACAACCGCATCGCCTTTGAAGCCGCCAAACAGTGCGGCCGGGGCGTGCTGCCGGATGTCGCCCTGCCCCTGCCCAATTTCGGGGCCCTCTGCCGCAGTCTGGAAGGGTACGACCTTGTGCTCTTCTGCTACGAGCTGGGCGGCGCTCCCCTGCGCCAGCTGCTGGCAGACGCACAGCCTGCCGACGGCCAGCGGCTGAAGATTGCCCTCATCACCGGTGCCGAGGGCGGCTTTGCCGTGGAAGAGGCTGAAATGGCCGCCAATGCCGGTGTGAAAACGGTCGGCCTCGGCCCCCGCATCCTCCGGTGCGAGACCGCCCCGCTGGCAGTGCTCTCCGCCGTGATGACCCTGACGGGCAACCTGGAGTAATTTTTATTTCCACATATACAAAAAGGACGGCGCAAGCCGTCCTTTTTGTTTATTTTATTTTCGCGTTCATCAGCGCTTTTTTTACCTCAATGAGGTTTTGCGGGCTGACCGAGAAACTCCGCAGGCCCAGCTGCAGATATTGCAGGGTGTTGGCCGGATTGCCCACCGCACTGCCGCAGATGGTCACGGGGATCCCGCCCTCCCGGGCAGCCTCCACCACCATGCGGATGAGCTTTTTCATTGCGTGGCTGGCCGGGCGGTAGTAGCGCTCGGCAATGGAGATATCCCGATCCACCGCGTGGGTGTACTGGGTCAGATCGTTTGTCTCAATGAGGAAGAAATTGCACCCATGCTCCACGAATTCCTCTGCCGTCAGGCAGGCCGAGGGCACCCCGAACATCACACCAAAGGGCGTATCCGGGTCAAACTCCTCCCCGCGCTCCCGCAGCAGCTGGCGGCAGTGCGCTACCAGCCGCATGGCCTCATCCCAATCTTCGAGGTTGGTCACCATGGGGAACATGACCCGCAGAGGGCCGTGGGCTGCCGCCCGGAGCAGGGCGCAGATCTGCGTTTCAAACTGATGGGTCTGGCGCAGGCTGCTGCGGATGCCCCGCAGACCCAGCTTGGAGGATTCCAGCCCCCGATGGATATCGGCCATGGCGCGGTCCACACCAAAATCAAAGGTGCGCACTGTCACCACACCGCCCTTTGCGGCGGCAATGCAGGATTGATAGAACACGAACTGCTCCTGCTCGTCCACCGGGCGGCCCGGCAGCATCATATAGCCGCTGCGCAGCAGGCCCACGCCGGAAGCGCCTGCCTGCAGCGCCGATTCAATATCCTCCTGCCCGTAGCAGTTGGCCAGGAGCTCAAACGGCACATCATCCTTTGTCCGGTTGGGCAGGGCGCTGATGCGGGCGGCTTCCTCGCTCTCCCACTGCAGCTCGCAGATGCGGCTGACCGCCTGCTGACGGGTGTTGGCATCCGGGTCCAGGATGCACTCGCCGTTGTTGGCATCCAGCACCACAGTACGGCCGTCGCAGTCGTCCAGAAACTCCCGTCCCACCTGCACCACGCAGGGAATGTGCATGGCCCGCGCAATGATCGCCGCGTGGCTCTGCTTATTGCCCTCCGAAGTGATGATGCCCAGAATCATCCCCGCCGGAACGCTGAACAGATCGCTGGGCATCAGCATCTCTGCCGCCAGGATCACCGGGTGATCCAGTGCCAGCCAGACCCGGGGACGGTTGGTCAGCACGTTCACCACGCGGCGGGCGGCATCCAGAATATCCGCACTGCGCAGCTGCATGTAGGCGTTGTCCTCCATGGCAGCAAGCTGCTTTGCATAGCGGTTGCCCACACGGTACATGGCCTCGGCAGCGCTGATGCCCGCCTTGATCTGGAATCCGACCTCGTTCATAAAGCCTTCGTCTTCCAGCATCATGCTCTGGAACAGGAAGATGGCCTGCTCCGTGGGGCCGCTGCGGTCTGCCATGCCGTCCAGCTCACGCTGGGCTGTCCGGACAGCGTTTTCCAGCAGGCGCTGTTCCCGTTCCGCGTTGAACGGCCCGGTGGCAAAATTTTCGTGCCAGCGCTCCAACCGGCTCACCTGTCCCATCACAAGGCCCGGCGAGGCGCTGTGTCCCTGATAGACCTTCATTCTTCGATCACCTCCGGCAGTATCGGCCCGGTAAGGGCACGGCAGACCAATGCCTGTAAGAACGTATTGGGCAGCAGAGCAGCCCGTGCGGCCTGTGCCGCATTGCCGCTGCCCTCAAACAGGGGCGCAAAGCTCTCGATGCGCTCCCGGTCGCATTTTTCCAAAAAGGCTTCCGCCAGTGTCCGGGTGGTATAGAACACGGTGGGGTCCACGCCCGCGTCCTCGGCGGCAGCTTCCAGCGGGGCCAGCTGGGCATCCTTCATGTTGGCCAGCAGCAGTGCCGCATCCGCTGTCAGGGTCACGGGGTATTTTTCCCGCACCGCCTTCTGCACCTGCTGGAATTTCCACGCAAAGGCGGCGGCATCCTCACAGCTCTCGGCGCTGGTGGAAACGGCATAGGCGCAGCCCCGCAGGTATCCCATGGCGCGGCGGGTATCGTAGTAGCCCAGCTCCATGTTCCGTCTGGCGGTATCGGGGTCAAAGTGGAGGATATCTCCCAGCTCCCAGTAACTGCGGATCATGGTGGTGGGCAGGCCGGTGCGGTTGGGCAGGGTGATGCCCACCCCTTCCAGATCAACACAGACCAGTTCCTCCGCGCCCATCTTCTGGGCCAGCGCGGTGGGCATATTGTCCCGGTAGCCGCCATCCAGGAACTGCACCCCGTCGATTTGCTTTGCCCGCAGGGCGGGGAAACAGGCGGCCGAGGCCAGCAGGTAATCCTTCACCTTGCCCGCCGGGATATCCTCCAGCGTCAGCTCCCGGGGCTTCAGCCCCCGCTTTTCCACGGTGACAAGGCCGAACCGGATGGGCGAAGCCCGCAGGGCATCCTCATCCAGCACCCGCTCCACGATCTCTTCCAGCGGGGTCACATCCATGCCGCCGTCCCGCACCACTTC
>ENA-USYP01000213-USYP01000213.1-human-gut-metagenome-genome-assembly--contig:-NODE-213-length-59016-cov-6.410272_pt1 | contig 59016 bp, 37 predicted proteins | sample MGYA00250065_ERZ773512 | MGnify/ENA primary metagenome ERZ773512 (study PRJEB29103, sample SAMN06112003) | human gut metagenome | biome: human gut; feature: ankylosing spondylitis patient; material... | reverse complement strand
GGGGACGAGGTCGGCCAATGCGCGGATACGGTCCTTGCCGTCCCAATGTCCGGTGCTGTTCAGATATTCTTCGATGGTCCGGATTTTCATCATACGTTATGGTTCCTTTATGGACATTTACCAATTCATGGGTCAGGTGAAGCCCTACCCCCACACTGCTACCGGAGAAATTGCTCTGCATGAAACGTTTGAAAAGCTGGTCGCGTTTCTCCTTGGGAATGCCGACTCCCGAATCGGTTACCTTAATAACCAGCTTATGTGCAGTAACATCCACCTGCACGGAAAAGTCTATCTTCCCACCCGACGGAGTATATTTGAATGCATTGGAAAGCAGATTATAAGTCACCTTATCCAGATTACCCTTATCGATGAACATTTTATAAGACGCCACGGAAGGTATAAACCTGAAATCCATCTTCTTGGACTCGGCAGCATCCTTGAAGCTCAGATAAATCTCGTAAAGGAACGATATGACATCGGTTTCTTCCAATGAAAGCGCAAGCTTGTTGTTCTGCATTTTCCTGAACTCAAGCAACTGGTTGATAAGCCTCAGCATGCGCTGCGTACTCTTATCCATGACTTTCACGGAATAAGCCATCTCTTTGGGTATCTTGCCTACACGGTGCATCTTCTCCAAAGCAGCCTGAATCAGTGTCAACGGAGTACGGAACTCATGGGAGATATTAGTAAAGAACACCAGCTTGTATTCCGTGAGTTGCTCCTCTACTTTTATCTTATTGCGCAAGTCATTCATGTTACGGATGATGCGATAGACGGTATAAAGTACAAAAGCCAACAACAGGAAATAAAGCAGGTAGGCCCAGGCGGTACGCCAGAAAGGAGGCGCAATGACAATCCGGAGTGTTGTATCCTGTTCGCCCCATTGCCCGGCGGCATTGCATGCTTTTACATGAAAGTCGTAAGTACCCGGTTTCAAATTCTTATAGGCGGCAAAAGTCAAAGCGGACGGAACGCTCCATTCCTTATCGTACCCTTCCAGTTTATAGCTGAACTTCGGCGGAATCGTAGCAGAGTAATCCAACGTGGAGAAATTAATTCCGAATGAATTCTGATTATGCCGCAGATGGATGTCCCGGACATAAGCAAGAGAATACTCCAAAGGCGAATTAGGGTCATCGGAAGCTACCGAAACACCATTCAGCTTCAGTTCCGTGAAAGTGACGGAAGGAATATTCCGCACACTCTCCACTTGCAAAGGATTGACAACAGTGACCCCTTGGTTGGTTCCCATGGCAATCCTGCCATCCTGCAGTCTCAACACACTGCTTTCGCTGTATACATTGCACAGCATGTCGCTGGAAAAGAAATAATTCTCAAAAGTCTTTGAATCGGGGAAAAAACAGGAAACGCCATATTCGGTGGTAATCCACACCTTGCCTTCCGCATCTTCCACGAAAGCCTGTACCATACTGTTTACCAAACCATCGGCAACGCCGTAATGAGTAAACTCCAACTTTCCGTAATCATTACCGGGCGTACAGATACAGAATCCCGCACCGGATTCGGCAATCCAGATATTTCCCTTGCTGTCCTGCATTATATGCCGCACTTCATTGCTCAACAAGCTCCGATTGCTCCAGTTGTAATGATGGTAGGCTTCAGGATTTGCCAACAGTTCTTCGGGACGGAACACGAATATGCCGTCGCTCGTTCCCGCCCAAATCCAACCTTGTCTGTCCTCAATCAATATGCGTATGCGTTTCTGCGAATAGTATTCATTGAGAAAATGACGGAACTTATAACCGCCCTGTCCGTCGGGTTCGGCAAGTTCCAGACCACCACCAAAAGTGCCGATCCACATCCGTCCTTTACTGTCATGCAACATACAAAAGATTTCATTGGCAGCAAGCGAGTTCGCATCATCTGCCCGGTGGGTGTACCTTTTACCGTCCACATACAAGCCGTTGCCACGACTCCCCAACCAAAGAGTGCCTGCGGCATCTTCACAAAGGGCATATATGTTCTTGCCGTACACTTCTTTCTTTTTCGGACGGGACAAGGCGGCATCGTACACATACACCTTTCCATCGCGGGTGCCCAGATAAATATCCCCATCAGTGGCAGTAGCCAGCATACGGATATTATTTACATGCGTTTCCGTGTCGTATTCCACCGGTTCCGGATAAAATTGTACGGCGCCCTCATTTACTACTTTCAAATGAGACACCCCCGTATATTCGGAGCTTAGCCAGATGCTGCCCGAACGGTCTTCCATAATATACTGCAGGGCATTGGACGATATTAATGAAGAACGGCTGTCGTCCGCTTTGAAATGGCGGAGCTCGTCAGTCCGCAGGTCGTAGGTAAAAAGTCCGTTGCCATAAGTTGAAATCCAAAGGATGTCACGTGAGTCGTGCACTACATGATACCGCTCCATATCAATATAGCCCACCTTTTCCCGAGGCATCAGCTGAAATACTTTCACAGCACCCGTCCCCGACCGGATATAATACAACTTGCCCGTCTTGTTGTGTACCCAATAATTCCCCCGGTTATCCACAGAGACTTCACCACCGGGAATATTCCATTCCGGGGGTGAGGGTCTCAGCATATTGCTCTCCGTATCAAAAACAAAGCTCCCCTCTGAAGTGAAAATAACCCATTGGCTTCCGACAGCCAAGTTACCCGGCAAGTCCAATCCGTAAGATACATCCGGCAACTTTGCCGCCAAAGAAAGCCTGCCTTCCTTATCGGCAGTCCGAATTTCCCCGTCAACGGTTATAAAACAAGTCTTGCCTTTAAAGCTACAGGCACGCTGGAAACTGTGTGACTTATCGACACACTGCAGCGCATTATCTTTCCAACAATAAAGTCCCTTATCCGTACCGATCCATATCCGCCGGGCACTGTCCTGTAACACAAACTGGACATTATCCGATTGAAGCTGCCCGTCTTTCGTATTAAAAACTTTTGAAGCAAACTTACCGTCCCTATATTGTATGAGCCGACAACCTTGTCCCCGCCCCCACAGCCAAACCGCATCAGGCAGTACGGTAATATAGCCGTAATGGTCTTCATGTTCCCCACATCCGGTGAAGTCCACGAAACAATCTCTCTTCAAGTCGTAACAACTGAAACGGTCGGCAGAGGTGGATATCCATAAGAAGCCGTTGGCGTCTTCATACAAATGCTTTACACGCCGGTCGGCAAGTGACATCTGCCCGTTGTTCTTCGGCAGGAAAGTGCGGAATGAATTGCCGTCATAACGGTTCAGCCCGTTCAGCGAACTCATCCAAATAAAACCTTTACTGTCCTGATGGATGTAACGGACGGAGTTATTGGACAATCCGTCCGCCGTAGTCAGATACTGCACATGTACCTTGACGGAAGCATACCCTTGCAGATTCATTACTGCAACAAGGCACGTAACCAGAAAGGTATAAATTCTTCTCCCGCAGGCTCTTTGTTTCATGTTCCTCATAAGTTTCGACGTCGTTACGGCAAAAATAATGATTTTCTCCGTACCATGAGGAACTTCTATCTAATAGTTACTATAATTTCACCGCCAAAAGGGTCGAAATCGAAAAAAGCCTTATCGGAACGGAGCTGTACGGAGAGTTTCTTTTTTCCCTGTCTGGCGGATACTTTTTTCATTGTTCCGCCTTCGACAACCATTGTCAACGGTTCGGTAAAAAGTTCTTTGTCCAATGGCAGTTCGGGAACGACATGTAACTTATTCTTCTTCTCCGTTACAGTGAGGCGGATTGCTTCCCTCTCTTTGAGATAAGAGACAACTTCATGGAAAGTACCTACCCATATCTTGTCTTCATTGGCTTTGACCTGTTCCCAATGTTCCCATAAGCGTTGCGGATTGCCGAAGGCATCGTACCCATAGGTCAGACCGTGCGTCATGCCCACGCCCCAATCGCCTGTCTTAATCAGTGTTTCCATCCACTTCTCCAAATCGCGGGCTGTACGCTTACTGCCTACGGAACGTTGTTTCAGGCGCGTACCTACACGGTTTCGGGCTACAAATGCCATTGCCTCTCCCTGTTTCGTATTATTGGGATAGGCATACGTACGGGGCATAACGCCTACATGGGCATATATCGCACTGTCGTTTTTCAGTATATCTTCCTTGAGTACTTCAAACGGGAACTTGGCAAAGTTACGGTGTGCCCATCCATGATTGGAAATTTCATGCCCCTTTTCCGCCATTTCCTTCAACTGAGGCCACGTCACACGGGTGGTATCTTTTATGTGCCGCTCATCCTTATTCACTTTGGAGCCGTTAATGAAAAATGTTCCGCGAAAGCCCCGCTGTTCCAATTGCGGAGCCGCCAGTGTATAATGCTCTGCCAACCCGTCATCGAAAGTGTAACTGATGGCACAAACTTTATCGTGCCTGTACTTGGCGACAGATACATTCCAATCCGCTCCGGATGAGAAACCTGAATAAAAAAATACGCATAAAAGGGTAATCAAAAAAGTTTTCATGGTTATTCTATATTTAAGTGTTTCTTACAGCAAAGATAAGGATACACCTCCATATACAACAACCATGAATATTCGGAATCCATGTAGTTTTGTACACTTACTCCATCCGTATTATTTTACCGACGTTGTTATATTCGCATATCGGCATTTATTCATCTGCTACCGTAATGCGCAACATCAGATATGGCAACAACGGCAAACGTACTTTCCGGTAATTCACATCATAGTGCCGGTAGTCTATCGTTTTCCCTACTTCAAAAGTACCGGGATATTCTGTGACGGTCATATTCCATGTATCAATGATTTCCACTTTGTATTTAGTACCAGCTTGCACTTTTCGGTAGGAAGCATTCTTTGCCGGAAGATTGAACAGCCATTCGTCCTGTATCTGCTTACCGAAATAAATCAGATAATAACCCTCGTCAGCCGTAGCCGTCCGATGGTCACGACTGACATCCGCCAGTTGCAACGGATGCGGCAACGTATCCAGCAGACTGCGGGTAAAAGGAATACGTTTCCACGATTCACCGCGCCATTCTCCTCCCTTTGCCCAGAAAATAGTATCCATGCTGCCTGCATTCCACTGATAGCACTCTCCGTGCGTGACATATGTACCCGCTATCAGTCCCTGCCAAATACGATGAAGCATTTCCGGCCCGCTCAAACGTCCCCAACGGGAAGCCAGGTTGCCTTCATAACATACTTCATCAAACACAATCGGCTTACGATAGATACTACGTACAATAGAAGCGCGTCCGAAGTCTTCTACCGGAGCTTCATCTTGAATACTGGTATGAGTCAATTCTTCCATCCAGTAGGGGAAATAGGTTGCCGTACTCCCGTGAATGGAGCATAAATGACCATAAGGATCTGATACGACAACAGTCTGTATCAAGGTTTCCCAATCCGCCTCGGTCTTAGCCTTGACATAATCATATTCATTCGCCAGCGACCACCACACATTACTAAAAGAAGAGAGTCGCGCGGTCAGATATTTAATATATGCCACGTTCACCTCCATCGGCATATTATCGAACCCCCAACGTCCTTTATCATAAGGATGGAACAAAATCAAGTCCGCCTCAACGCCCAAATATCGCAGGTCGTCTATACGCTTCTCCAAACGACGGAAAAAAGCAGGATTAAAACATGTAAAATCAAACACAGGTTTCCCGTCGGAATGCCCTTTGACAAAGAATGGATAGATTTCCGGTTCTTCCTTGCAAAGACCGTAATTCTTTGGAAACACGCACATCCGCAGTTTATTGAACTGTGCTTTCTTCAATGACGACAATGTTTTTTCCTGCACTGCCTGCGACATGTGAATCCAAGCATAAGCCGTAGTCCCCAAAGGATAATAAACCGTACCATCGGCATACTCAAAATCGTGCAAACCTCTCACCTTTACCGGACCATGATTATCCGCCTTTGCCGGAATACACTCTATCTCTCCCCTTTTTCCAGCAAGAGAAGCTATATTACTATCTATAGAATAGTACCATACACCTGGGTTTATAGGCATAAAGCGAATAACATATCGCCCGTCGCCATCATAAAATCCCTGTACATTAACCGTATCTCCCCCTTGCTGCCAAAAAGTAGCAGTCAGGCTGGCATCCGCAAAAGGATTTCCTTTGGCAGTACCTTGCAACACTATCTCGAACCGCTCCCACTGCGGAATCTTCTTAACTTGTGCACTGAGCTGCCAGATAAAGGTAAAGAGGTAAAGCATGCAAAAGGCAAGTCTCCTGAAATGTTCCATAATCTTTTATTTAAAATACAGTTTCATCGTTGAAGCGTAATGCCCATTATTCCTATCACCACCTCATTGGAGAGTGTCTCCAGTACAAGATGCGAAAGCTTTTTTCCTGCATTCAACGGCATTTCCAACAGTACGGCGGCACCACCGTCCACCTCGCGAGACACGCCGGTAAAGCCAAGTTCCTCACCGAAATTATTGCTCAGTTCACCGGTCTTCAGACGCAGGCGATAGAGAGACGGTGCATGACGGTTAAAAGACTTTCCATCTTCAAAGAATATCTGTTCGATGGGCGGCCAGTTATCCGGATTTACCAAAGACAAGGTGTCGCAAGTACCGTCTTCATAATACACACGGATTACGCCATTGTCGATATGGCACTGCATGTGGTTAGTACTGCCTGCCATTAGTAAATAGGCACGGGAAGCCTTGCCTTGCAGGGGAATTTGCAGACTGTCCGGATAATTGTCCCAAAGAGAGGTGAAAGCTATGTTATGCCCTTCGGCAGGAGTACGGAAAGGTATCCCGAGCTTTGTCTCCAACAAGCCTTTACGCACAGTGGCACGCAAACCCGAATCATCTATATCTGCTGTCTTCAGCGGATGACACCACTCACCTATTCCCTGTTTGGGCAACTGCAACGTGGTGTACGGAGAACGCGGCGACAGGTATTCATTGCGGAAAATATCCGTTACATTCGCATTGAACACTTTCTGCATATCGACAGGAGTGCATCGGGCTGAATCGACTGCTTTAAAATCACCTGCCGGAACAGGTTTCTTACCCTTATCGGATACCGGGTGCTCTACCGGCGCCCACCATTTCATCTGTCCCTGTTCCATAGCAATGAAACTGACGGGTCCCGCCTTACGGACGCGAGTTGCAGGATAAGCATCGACAGAAGCAGGAGCTTCAAGCAACTCTCCTTCCCAAGCGACATTGATTGTTACCTCCTCACCGGAAGCAGCAGGAACGGAAACAGAAAGCATAGGCCGTCCAACTGAATTTTCAACCAGTCTCCACGCTGCATTCTGGCCGTTTACCGTCAAACGCGCCACAGCCGAACGACGTGCAGAGAATTGCAATTCCAAATTCCGTACAGCAGGCAAACGGTGTGTAACGGTATAAAGCGAACAGTCGCGGGAAGAATACTTACCGGTAGCCGCTTCGCCCGCTTTAAAGTCAAAGTCTATATCCGGCGTATGCAGTGAAGCATACTCCCACTCTTCCGGGAAACCGGGTTTTATCAGCAGACGACCGTTCAAAGCATCGGGCAAGATTCCGTAAAGCCCCTGAATCAATGCGCGGGAAGCCACTCCGATAGGGTCGCCGAAGTCGCGGTAACATTCGCCCCGGGCAGCATCATAGAAACTTATCTGCCCGAAATTGCCCGGACTATCGCCCAGATACATGCCGTCCAGAACAGAACTTTTCAGCAATTTGAAACCTGCCTCTCTGCGTCCTGCCTGAAAATAAGCGAGCGACGTGTGCATCACTTCGGCAAAGGCTACATTGTTAATGCTCCATGAATACGGCATCCAGTCGGTAGTGGCCACAGTGGCATACTTTCCGGCATTGACGGCAGCACCCGCTGCCGTCAACTGTTCCTGCCAATGAGCGTACGGGCCTGCATTGACAGGCAAAACAGCATCGGCGGCAAGCACATCATCCGAAGTCACGACAGGAATATGAGGAATTTCACGGTCTATGTAACTTGTGGCAAGATATGCCTGAAACGGATCGGCCACATCGCTGTCGAGAGCGTGATAGACGGTCCACACGGCAGCATCTTCATGCAGACGGCGATGGCCCATGAAATCTTGAAATTCCGCCCAATGTCCTCTCTCCGGCAACCAGAGACGGGTGTTGAGCGCTTTCAATATCTTATCGGCCTCTTCCCGATAGGGTGTGGGGTCTTCGCCTATCTTCTCAGCAATCAGTGCAGCCAGTTTATTGCCGCGATAGTTATAGGCAGAGCTGTGCGTAACGGCGCCACTGTTATAATACAGCGCATCGCTTGCCCAAATGCAGGCGTAGGCATCGTACAAGCCGTCGTTGTCCGGGTCGAAGTTGCGTTTTTCCCAAGCAAGATGCAGTGTCAGCAACGGCCACATGCGGCGGGCATACTCAAGGTCGCCCGTCCAGTTGAAGTGCCACAACAGTTCGTCTATGTAACAGAGATTCATGTCATAATGGTGCATCTGATTGTTACGGCGAGGATTGCGGCAGATATATCCGTTGCTGTATTGCGGTGTTCCCCATATCTTGGCCGAACGTGCAAGCGCAAGGGCAGAATCCTGTGCCGGATGCGAAATCGTATTGGGAACTTCGGTCACCTGACTGGCAGCATAGTTGTCGAAATGAGTTCGTGCCCGGTCGTGCCAGCCCAACACATCGCCTACGTATGCGGCACGCCAGCCGCTCAACGGCATACGCCAGCCGACAGCTCCATGCAGCCACACGCCCTCTTCCCCCCAAATACCGTCGGCAGCAACAGCAAGTGCACCGCCAAGCGTATTGAAATAAGGATCGGGAGTAGTGATTCTGATGCGTCCGGCCAATTCACGGCAAGCCTTTTGAAGGGCAAGATACTGTACACCGCCATCCTGCATTTCCTTCAGTTCATTACCGGAAATGCCCACATACAAATGCCTGTCGGCCGGAAAGCGGCATTTCAGTGTTTGCAGCACTGTACCGTCTTCTGCCGGCTCAAAACATCCCGGAGGGTCTGCCCCCATATCTCCGCTACGGGAAAGCTTCTTCCGGCAGATGGGCGAATTCAGCACTTCCAGCTCGCAGCCGGCAGGCAACTCACCGGAAAGCTCCCAAACGGCCATCTCTTCCGTAAGACTTGCCAATACGGAAACTTTCAGGCTGCAATTTTCTCCCCATGCCTTGTCTTTCAAGGCATACGTACGCGTACCCGGATTATAACGCGCCTCACACCAATCGGTTTCTTCCAACGGTGTAACCGTACCGTCCGGCAGATGCAGGCGAAAACGGATATTACGGCAGTCGTTCTTGACATACGTGGCAAATATCGGACGGTCGCCGGTTTCCAGGCGCCATGCCGTATGTCCGCCATACAAAGCACGTGTGTAGCGGTTCTTGCCGTTGACGCAGACAAACTCTTCACCGGACGGCAAGTATTGCAACATACGGGGAGCTCCCCGCTTATGGTCATTGTAGGAAGTGGATTCTATCAAATCGCCTGCTTTCTTCGGAGTTTTAGACGAAGAAGCATATTGCGCGTAAGAACCCAAAGGGATAAACAGAGTAAAAATAATTGCAAAAACAGAAATACGGTTCATAAGGTTTTATTTAATTCAAAGGATGAAGGCATAACTGAAAGCCATTCACTATACGATTGAAATACATTCAGTATACGACTGAACCTATATCAGTCGTATACTGAATGCACCCCTTCTGCAAGCTATTCAGAAAAGGGGTAGTACGGAGTAGTCCCAGATTAGTTATATATAATAATATTTATATACAAAGAGGCGATTACGGCATCGGCTTCAAACCTTCCCAACGCACATCCCATGTACCGTCTTGCGGGAAACCGGGATTTTTCACCTCACACCCGTCCCAACCGGCACACATCAGCGCTACGGCTGTCAGCAAGCCACCATTGCCCGGCAGGTAGCAACGCAGACGTCCGTCCTGATAATTGTGTCCGTTCAACAAGTAAGTATTGGTGCGCTTATCCATCAGCAAGGCGCCTACAGCCTTTTCTGGCTCACCCAGCCGAGTGGCATTCATAGCGGTCATCGGGTAATCCCAGCCCCATGTCTTGCCCCAGTTCCAGTTGTCCCACACCCAATGAAGCGTATTCTTCATATAGTCGGCACGTATCAGCTTGTTCATCGGCAGGATACCCACAGAACCAAGCACTGCCATGTGGTCACTGGTGAAACGGATATCCTTGTAGGTATCCACTGCATTTTCGGCAGCCAGATAAAGGCTGTCTTCATTATAGGCCAGCGGAGAGAGTTTATCTATCATCTCATCCCATTCCAGATTACGCTTTTCACCGGCACGTTCACGCCACTGCTGAGCCACATTCATGGCATAATGCCAGTAAGAGAGTTCGAACGGCGGATTGATGGTAGTAGCCGCACGCAATGTTTCTTGTGCGGGAATAGCGCCTTTCAGGATAAAACGTCCATGGAATTCATCGTAAGTGGCGAAAGAATACATGAACTTTGCAGTTTCCTGCACCAGATGATTGTATTTCTTAATCACCTCATCCGAAGGATTGGCACGGTAAACGAGTTCGGCCAAATAGATAAAATGCGGTTGCTGCCAAATCAGGAAACTGCCTACATTGGACGGAGCTTCCGTTCCGCTGGGATCGGTCATTTTCATCCAACGCACTCCGTCGAATCCCTGACGGCGGGCTATCTCACGGGCAACAGGTTCTACCGTTTCGTACCAGCCGAGTGTGCGATCCAACAATTCGGGATGCCCCCAAAGTGCCTGCCAAGCCTGATGCCACCATATCATTTCGAGGTGGAACTTGCCAAACCATGAATTGTAGGTTAGCCCTGTTTCCTGCGGCGGAACACTGCCTGCCGACTGAATCGCGAGCAGGTATTGGCTCAATACGACACGGCGTTCCAGTTCTTTGGCACGCGGGTCGGTACAATGTGAGAAGTCTACAGCCGCACCATTCTTCCAGAAATTGTTCCAATAGCTGTTGCCGGCTGCCAGAGTTTCGGCGAAAGTAGGCAGAGTATCGGCAGATGTATAGACAGCCGGTTCACTCTCGAATACAGTTCCGGGAAAAGCGGACGTAAACTTGCAAGAAAAAGCGAGTTTATCTTCCGCCGGTGTCAGTACAAAATAGTTTGCAGACTTCTCCTTGAGGGAAGCTTTTCCTTCCCAACGCAGAGATACATAATAAACGGTAGAATCGAGTGTACGTTTGAGAACTGCACTTTGCGCATTCTCAAAGACTATATCTGTAGTGTGTTTGTTGTTGGCATCCCAATTGCAGGCATCATCGGCATGAGCGCCCGTAGGGTATGGAAAATGCAGTTTCACCCCTGCACGTGCCGGACTGGTGATACTGGCTGAAATCATGTCCATTTGCGGATGACATACGGTCTGTACATCAAAGGCGTTGCCTTTCAGTGTGAAGTGACTGTTGATGACACCGTTCCACATATCCAATGTCTGGGCAATATCGGTAATGTCAGAAGTCTTCACATCATCGCCCAACTCCAGTCCCACGATACCCAAATGCAGGCGATGAGGGTTCATGCGATACCAATTGGAAGCTTCTTTCTGACGTCCGTCTTCTTTAAACTGACAAGCGTATATTTCTTTATGTCCACGACCAAAATCGTGTTCTTTCAAGTATTCTTCCGGTTTGTATTTATTGGGATTACCGAAACTATGCCAGCCCCATTGACTTTGCGTACCCAATGGCACACCTTTCTTATATACTAAGGGAAAAGTCTGGAGACCGGTAGCATCCACTGTAAAGGCAAACTCACCGTTGCCGACCGACAATGATGCCAATGAATCAAACGAAGATACCTGAGGGTTGTTACGGGCAACCAGCGCCTCACGATCTATCGGCGCTTGCTTTTCCGAACCGCAAGCTGCCAAGACGACTGCAAGTAGAGAATAAAACAGTTTTTTCATGGTATTTTTAGTGTAAGTAATATATCTCATAGTTGAGAACGAAGCAAAGATAACGCATTTCCGCCAAACCGATTCTGTCCGGTTTGGCGGAAATGCTAAGAGAAATGATTATCGGGCATACACAGCCCAAGCTGTCACAGAAAGTCAAATGCCAACTCCAGTTTCAATCCCTCATCCCCTTTTTTGATACGGATAGTTCCAGGCTGACTCTGCGGCCCGTGCTGACTTATCGGCTTGAAAGAGCGAATGGCGGGAATATCCAATAAGAAAGAAAGATCCCCGGCCGGAAAGTCCGGCATTGTACGGATACCATCCTGACGCCCACGAGGTTCATCCGGAGTGAATACACGAAAGAACACTCCGTCCGTAGCCGCATAGACGGTAAAAGCATTCTGCTTGCCTTGAATTGTGGCCCAATAAAGATTGGCGTGATACCCTTTAAATTCCGGATAGACCAGTTTGTCCGCACTCTCTCCGGTAACAGTATTATTAAAGTCTTTCTGCCAGATACCGTAATTCGTACCCGGAATACGGTTCTTCCACACACGGTAAGGACCGCGCCCCAACCAACGCATACCTGTACATTCGCTTTCAGGATAAGAGAAGGTAAACCCGAAGTTAAGTATGGCATTATCCGTAAAAGCATCATCAAAGCCGCCACCTCCCGATGCCCGGTTCAGCAATACGGCATCCATCTTCAACAGCCCGTCCGGACGCAAACGCCACACAACGGAATCCGCTCCGCCCCGATAACGGACACAAAGGACAGCATCACCTCTCTGCTCCATACGAGCGGAAAGGGACACCAGTTTCATTTGCATTCCTACAGGCAGCGGACCGTCTTTCAACGGAATTATCCGGTTGTCTTTCTTCCGCAATACAGAATATATGGTGGCATCGTTTCGGCGAAAGGATATGTCCACCCAATCGGAACACAACGTTATTAAAGAATCAGTCTCGTTCACGCAACAACCTTTTCCTGTTCTTTTCAAAGAAGCCAGTTGCCCTTCAAAATAGCTTTTCGCAAAACTGATGGGATACGTACGTGTACACACGCTCTTTCCATCCAGTCCTATAGTTTCCAACTCCAAAACATCTCCCTTAGAGAAGAATTTTTCCCGGATTTCCGGATTCTCCCATGCAGCTATACAGGCATATCCGGTTTCACCCGGTTCCAAAGCAGGCAAATTCACCCGGCCGCTGTCTACTGTGCATCCCTCTGCCTGGCTCTGTAGCGGAGAAGGATAGGAAAGAACGCGATAGCGCATGGAACACTCCTTCAAATTAGTAAACAGATAACGGTTCTCCACTAAGAAACGGCCATTGAAAGAAGGCGTTAGCTGGAGAGGCTTTATCTTTATAGGCGACCATATTTCCCGTACGGAATAGAAACTGCCTTCTTTTTCCCGATAAGGACCTACAATACCATCAGGCGCATTATAATCTTCACTGTCCAAAATGCCGTTACAGTCTGTCCGGCGTACAGCTTCATCGCTATATGCCCATAAAAAACCTCCGGCAAACAAAGGGTGTGCCGTATATCGCGTCCAGAAATCCTCCAGTCCGGCTCCATGTCCCTGGTCGTACAGACCATGCATAAACTCTGTCGGCATGAAAACCTTATATCCGTTGGTGAAACGGCCTACACCGGTCAGGTAAGCCGGGTAATGGTGTGTATCCAATTCATCAAAGTCCGCCCAAGGATGGATGACATGACGACGCTGCGGATCATAACGGTAGAACAGTTTATCCGTAGCCATGTTCCACCCGCCTTCATTTCCATTGCTCCAAAGTACGATACATGGATGATTTACATCCCTTGCTATCATTTCTTTTACCAACTTGCTGCCTGTAACAGTGTCGTAAGCATTCTGCCAGCCCGCAAGTTCATCAATATAGAGCAATCCCAACGAATCACAAGCATCCAGAAAATGCTCATCGGGTGGATAATGGGAACGCACGGCATTCATATTCATTTCTTTAATGAGCAGGGCATCTTGAATGCTGAGTTCCTTATTGGTGGTACGCCCGCCATCGGGGTGAAAAGAATGACGGTTTATGCCTTTCATCACCAGTTTCGTACCATTCAGATAAACACCGTCGCGTGGACGAAAGTCAACAGTACGGAATCCGACGCGGACAGATGTCCGGTGTAAAGCCTTCCCTTCTTCATTCCGTAAGGTAACAATGAGATTGTAAAGCCGAGGTTTTTCTGGAGTCCAAGGTTCTACATTTTTCCAAACATGAGCAAACACACTGTCATGCCCCACTTCCCACGTCCGAACCTCCGAACAAACGTCCGTTCCTCCCAAAGGATGTAAAGCAGCCGTTAAGTTTTCCTTCCCTTTCACTCCTTTCAGCTCAGTATAAAGCTTCATTTCCCCATCCATTTTCGCATCCACAGCAATATGTTCGATACGTGTCTGAGGTTTGGCTTCTAACCATACAGGACGGTAAATCCCCCCAAACAACCACCAGTCCGCCTTACGTTCGGCCGCATTCACCGACTTATTTCCGGAATGTTTTTTTACCCGTACTTCCAGCTTATTGGCAGCACCATATTTCAACAAAGAAGTTATGTCGTAGAAAAAACGATAAAATCCGCCCCGATGTGTTTCTCCGGCCGAAACTCCGTTTACAATCACATCCGTATCTGTCATAACCCCATCAAACCACAAACGTATGTTCTTACCTCTCCAATCTTCCGGTACACGAAATGTATGACGATAAATCCCCTCTTCCATACTGGGATTCTTAACCCCCTTCTTCTTATACCAACGCCCGTAGGTATATTCACCAAAACCTTGCAGCTCCCATTGAGAAGGCACTTCTATCTTACTCCACTTCCCGCTGTTCCTACCCTCGGAACAATAAAACTGCCAGGTTACGCCATCGCCCAGTCCGGTACCGGAAAGATAACGGCGCTCTGTCTGCTGAGACCATACGCAAAGAGCGGACAATAGTCCTAAAACAGTAAAAAAGATTCTTATATTCATACTTCTTTTATATGGATTTTAATTCTCGAAAATAATAAAATAATCAAAGAAAAAGGCAGTCTGACTTTCACAAGTTAACCGCCCATTTTTCACTAACCCAAATTATAATAATCAATCACTCATCAATAACGAAGGTGCAATACGATTCCTTACTCACCCGACAATGGCCAATTAGGAGTAGGAATACGCATCGCTTTCATCTCTTTTTCGAACTGTGCTACTTTTTCCGGATATTTATTTGCCAGATTGACAGACTCCGTCATATCCTCTTTTATGTTATACAACTCTAACGGAGCATCTTTCTTTACAGTCACTACTTTCCAATCTCCACGTCTTGCCGCACGTTGCTTTCCCGGGAACTCCCAATACAACAAACGATTATCCGTATCAAGCTGTTGCCCATAGAACAAGGGAAGAATATTGATACCGTTAAGTTTTTGTGGCAATTTATCTGTAGCACCAGCCAAAGCAGCCAAAGTAGGCATTACATCCGGGAAATAAATAATATTATTCAAATTCTGCACCGGAACCTTTCCGGGCTGATTTACAATAAACGGTACGCGAATGCCACCTTCATAAAGCTGTCCTTTCATTCCTTTAAGAGAACCTTTACATCCCAATTCCTCCAACGGTGCCTGCTTGGCAGCACCGTTATCCGATGCAAAGATGACTAAAGTATTTTCGCGCAGTCCCAACCTATCCAGTTCTGCCAACAAACGTCCTATCGCCCGATCCATATGGGTAATCAGCGAGGCATAACGCTTGGTGTTCATATCCCAAGCCTCATCATCATACCAGGTTGTTTCATCTATATTATAGGGTTCGTGCGGCGCATCATAAGCTAAATACAGAAAAAACGGATTGTTTTTATTACGGTTAATAAACTTTATTGCATCTTCCGTAGAAAGGTCTGTATTATGCTTAATGTGTTTATCGCCTTCATTCTCTTTTACATTCTCCAGTTTCTCGTTGTTGAAGCGCCAATAAGGATAGTAGTACGGATCATTAGAATATGCAGTACTGATAAGCCATCCGTAAAACTCATCAAACCCTCGGTTCAAAGGAGTTGCTTCCGGATTAAATCCGTCCAAATGCCATTTGTTTACCAAACAGGTTCTATATCCGGCAGCCCCAAGCACAGTGGCAATGGTTGTATCATTCGGTTGTAAATGCATGCGGCGTATGGTCTTGGTGCCTTTTAATCCTTCAATACCACCTGCAATACAAAAGTTATCGCGTATAGTTGTATTTCCCGTATTCTTTCCCGTCATCAAGGCACAACGGGAAGGTGAACTGATACCGGAACCGGCATAGCATTGCGTAAAGGCCGTTCCAGTAGCTGCCAAACGGTCTATATTAGGAGTTTCTATATATTTATTTCCATAACATGACAAGTCGCAATATCCCATATCGTCGGCCAAGATAAAAATAATGTTCGGCTTGTCTCCACCGTCTGTTACAAGTTGCCGGGCAGTCATCAACTGAGGCATAACAAACATACCCGCACAAACTCCACCTAATACTATATCTTTTCTAAACATAATCTGATTTAAATAAAGGAAAAGGTGGCATACCTTTTAAAAGCACCCACCTCCCCTTTTTAATAACTTAAATTTAATGTAGCCAAGGCTAAGATATGACATTCAGTCTTGATAATCAAACAAATAGCATCAATTTTCATATCCCTCGTTTTGGACATAAAGTCCTGGAGTAACATTCATCTGATTCATCGGAATTGGATAGAGGTAACGACCTTCTTTTAAATTTGCTTTCAATTCAGTAAAGTTATAACGCTCAAATTTTGCTTCTGTATCTTCCTTCCAAGTGCCATAACGTACTTGATCGAACCAACGAATACCTTCTCCCATAAACTCAATTTTACGTTCAAGTTTAATGTATTTCATGGCATCCTCTACACTAACTCCAGTCTCGGTTCTCGGATCGCAGTTTGCCCTTTCACGTATTTCATTTACAATTTTCATGGCATCCGCAGTGTTACCTTCACTCGCCAAAATCTCTGCATAAAGAAGCTTCATATCTTCAATACGAATAATAGGTAGATTTACTCCCCAGTCATCATACTTTTTCATGCCACTCTCTGCATCAAAAGACATCCCCAAAGAGGCTATTTTAGTTTTAGTAGGAATCATTTTATAAAACATAGCTTTAGTATACACATTACCCGTAGTTCCATCTTCAAAAGTCATCAACTCAGAAGGGCTCTGATATTCAGGAGCTACCGCATCACCAGCAAAGCCAGCCATCACACCAAAATTATAGCCACGTCCGTCTTTTTTTCCATTAGAGTATTCACGATCAAATTCGTGCATCAATGTCTTTTCCACATAAATAGAATTTTGCGAAAAATTATAGTTTTTAGACCAATCTTCCGGAACGATTTTAACTGGAAGCATATTGAATATGGCTGGGTTTCCCGTACCACCCGTACGATACTGAATGGCGAAAATAGAATATTTATTGTAATATGCATCAGTCGGCATCCACTGTTTTTGCCATTCTTCCAATGATGGTGCCCAATAAGCGGCTGCATGAGAATCATCTAAAACGTTTTCCAATTGCGTTTTAGCCAAACTCTTCGCATTAGTATCATTATATGGATAACCAGCCAATGTCATATACACACGTGCCAACATAGCCTTCGCGGCCATTTTATCTGCACGGCCTTTTTTATCTATTTTAGCACCATTGGCATCTTGCATATCTGCTTTATAAGGCAAATCTTCTGACTTTTTCAAATCAGGAATAACACGATTATTGAGAATATCCACTGCAGTAGATTGCTTTACCGATTTAATCTCTGACGGAGACATCGGTCTATCTACCATAGGAACATTTCCAAAAAGACGAACTAACTCAAAATAAGCCCAACCTCTCAGGAAATAAGCTTCATTTAAAAATTGATTTCTGATAGACTCGGAATCAAAAGATGCACTCGGAATCTTAGAAATAGCGACATTGGCATCATAAATGACCTTATACCACATATTCCAAGTATCATTAAACATCGCCATATCATCTGTTGCTCTAAATGTTCCTATTTCAGAGTATTCACGAAAAGCGTCCGGATTAGGTTCTACCCACGCAACATCTGAACGACATTCAGACATAAACCAATACATGCAATTAGATGCTTGGCGCAAATCCGCATAAATGCCTAAAATACCTTGCTCCGATTGAGCTTGAGTTTGATAAAATCCATCTGAAGTTATTTTATCTACAGGTGGAGTATCCAAATAATCATCACACGAGGAGATAGTCACGACCAGCGCAGCCAGCCATATTATATTTTTAAGTTTAAGCATAGTTCTTTGTATTAAGGATTAAAAATTAACATTTATACCAAAAGTAAATGTACGAGCATTAGGATAACCACCATAATCCAGTCCAAGTGCACTTGCTCCTCCAGGACCTGAGCCCACATTGGCAGCTTCTGGAGAATACCCACCATAATAACTATCCCATTTGGCTAGATTCTCAATAGACAAATATACACGTGCATATGATATAAATTTAGGATTAATCGGTAACTTATATCCCAGAGTAAGATTCTTAATACGCAAATAATTAGAAGAATATAACCATCTGGAATCCAGCGTAGTGCCAGTTGTTTGACTCAAAATATAAGGAACCGATCCGTTGCCTGGTTCATCTTCAGACCACCATGCATCTCTCCAATGCCCCATTATATTAGATTTAGCTCCCATACTTGGACGGTCTATAGCACGTCCCAAGATACCATAAATTTTACCTCCAGTTTGTGCTGTTAATAAGATTGATAAATCAAAATTCTTATAAGAGAATCTATTAGTCATACCAAATACAAATTTAGGTGTTGGACTTCCCAAATAGTCTCTATCATTATCCTTATCATATTTACCATCATTATTGACATCTCTATAACGGATATCACCCGGTTGAATCTGTTTACCTTCAAATGTAACGGGTTGTCCATTATGAGCTGCACTATAAGCATCAATCTCAGCTTGATTTTTCCATACTCCAATAGCATCGTACATATAGTACGTATTGACAGCTTTACCCACAGTCAATATATTTGAGTAATTGCTTCCGGAGAATCCAGAATAAATAGGAGTATTATCCGTACCCAACTTCTTTACTTCATTCTTATTATACGACATATTAAATGAAGTATCCCATTTAAAATTCCCTGTCAAATTATGCGTATTCAACTCTATTTCAAAACCTTCATTATGAATATCACCTAAATTATCCCAAATAGTGCTGAAACCAGAAGCACCTTCTACGGGAACTTGATATAATAAGTCGGTCGTATTTTTTGTATACCAATCCAATGACAATTGAATACGGTTATTCAAAAAGCCCAAGTCCACTGCAATATCCGTACTATGAGTTTTCTCCCAACCTAAATCAGCATTACCCAAACTACTAGTATAATAACCTGCAGCTCCCCCATAGACGGAAGAAGTCAAAGTTGCATAAGCAGCTGTATTACTGATAGAATTATTACCTGTCACACCATAACTAGCTCTAATTTTCAATGTATTCCACCATTTTTGATCCCAATTCTTAAAGAATTTCTCATTAGATATAATCCAACCACCGGATATTGCAGGGAATACACCCCATTTATTATTAACTCCGAAAACAGAACCTCCATCAAAACGCAAACTACCCGAAAGCATATAACGTTCATCATAATTATACTGCAAACGACCAAATGTAGATAATAATTTATTAGGTGTCTGTTCTGTTACTGTATTAGTTCCAGCGGCAACCTTTGAACCATCAAACGAACCTGTAATGGCATCATTGGGAAAAGGAGCTTTGAAACCTTGTTCTGTTTTATATCCTAAAGAAGATTGTTCTGACGAAAAACCGAGCATAGCGCTTACTCCATGCTTATTGAATGTATGATCATAATTAGCTACAGCTTGTAATAAAGTATTCCAAATACGACTTGTAGAGTGGCTACCCGAAGAAGATTGGCCTTCACCCTTTGCCCAACCTTTGCCTGAACTTGAAAAAGAATATTTGTTTCCATCCAAATCATAATAATTTGCTGCAGCAGACAATTCAACTCGAAAATCCTGAAATGGAGTGATACGTAAGAAAGCATTACCGACCATACGTAATGTACGATTTTGGCTAATATCCGTATTCAAAATATAACTTGGACTTGAAGTTGTATCTGCCCATCCGTAACGGCCGTTAGGTTGTACGTAAGTCATATATCCGACACCCGGTTCTGAAACCGGAGCAGAAGAAAGCGTTTTATGAGCTTGCGAATCCTTACCATTAGCACGTCCCGAGCCGTCTGTTACAATATAAGTTGGAGCTAAATTCATTCCAATAGAAAGATATTTATTTATTTTTGACTCTACATTTGCACGGAAAGAAAAACGCTTATAGCCAGTTCCTGTAGCTAATCCCTCTTGGTTCATATAACCACCAGAAAATAAATAGCTGACATTATCAGTAGCACCGGACACATTCAAACTATAATCCTGTACAATAGCGGTACGATAAACTTCATCTTGCCAATCCAACAGACTAAGGCTTTCCGAAGTTGGAGTATAGGTATGGGAATCTCTCATATCTTGACTTAAATAATTAAACCAACGGTCATCAAGAATATACAAATAAGCGTTATCTGTACCAGCCTTAACTCCTACATTTGCCAAACGCGTGGCATTATCATCGCGGATACTAGCATTAGTGATTCCTTTCTTTTGAGCTTCAGATAAATAATAAGCATCATTCCATCTTGTTCTGAACTCCATCCATTCTGTAGCACTCAGTAAATCTATTTTCTTTTCCAAAGTTTGAAAACCAACGCTAGCATTAAAAGAAACTTTTGGTTTACCTGTTTTTCCTTTCTGCGTTGTCACAATAACTACACCATTTGAGCCACGAGAACCATAAATAGCTGCAGAAGCCGCATCTTTCAAAACTTCAATAGAAGCAATATCTGCCGGATTTATTCCACTTAAAGTAGTCATAGGAACACCATCAACTACATAAAGAGGATCGGAGTTAGCATTTACCGAAGCAGCACCACGTACACGAATTTGCATATCAGCACCAGGTTCACCGGTAGTAGTACGTACCGTTACTCCAGCCAATTGCCCTTGCAAAGCTGTTTCTGGACGCGCCAAAGGACGATCTTGAATTCCTTTAGTATCCATTTTTGCCACAGCCCCCGTCAAAGTACTTTTCTTCACAGAACCGTAACCAATAACAACAACTTCATCAAGAACTTCCGTATCTTCTTCCAAAGTCACTTTTACATTGCTTTGTCCTTTCAAAGCAATATCCTGAGTTTTATAACCAACGAAACTAACTTGTAGGACAGCATTTTCCTGAACATTGTTAAGAGTAAAGTTACCATCAACATCTGTGATAGTACCATTAGTAGTTCCTTTCACTAAAACACTCGCACCGATAACTGTTTCACCCGTTTTGTCTAATATGACACCCGTAATAATTTTGCCTTGTGCAAGAATGTTTAGATGACAGCTTATTAAAAGAAGCATTAACAAGCATAACTTTTTGTGTAAAATTCTCATAGATTATTAATATAAATTGGTTGATTAATTAATTCAAGATTAACCGTCCGATGCAACTGTTATCGGACACAGAGCTTATGAATGCAAAGTTAAATATAGACAAACTTAACAAAATACACCTGCTGATACAAATACTATCCTTTTTGACTTTCTCTTAAGAAAAAAGGAACTTTATAAATAATAATAAGCTGACAATCAAAGTTTTTATAACAATTTTGATAGTAGACTATTCATTTTGACATTAATCAAAATCCTCGTTCTCCACCTCAGTCTCCCGACCAAAAGAACGATATTCCAATGGGGTAAACCCTGTGCGCTTTTTAAATAATGAAAAGAAATGTTCGGTAGATTTATAATCGAGCATAAAAGAAATCTCTTTAACGGAATGAGAAGTACCAACCAATAATTGTTTGGCTTTACGCAACTTCAACTCCTGGAAATATTTAGCCGGTGCATAACCTGTATAGTCCTTGAATACTTTCCGGAACCAGGAATAGCTGATATTCAATTTCATAGCCAACTCTTCAGGATCAATGTCCTTAAAGACATTCTCATTCATTATAATCTTGGCCTGTTCAATCTTCTGATCAACATCGCCCACCTCAAAAATTTTATTTTTAGAAATGGACAGTATCATACCTACTATGTGCAGCACTATACCGCCAAGATACTGTTGAGAAGATATTTTATCCGCTTCCGCTATTTCCAAAGCACGGGAAAAAAGAGACACCAACTCCTCATTCAAACCCACCTCAAGCACTTGATTGTCTTTAGACAAGAAACCGCCTTTCACCAAATTATCAATGACAGGACCTTCAAAACCGATATAATATTCGTTCCATCCGGTTTGGCGATAAGGGTGATAAGTATGCCATTGACCAGGAAACAATACCATCAGACGTCCTTTGCATACCTGCTTTTCCGGCGTTGTTTCCGAGGAAAACAATCCCCGTCCTTTCGTGATATAAACCAATTGATACTCACGCAAGACACGTCCTTTCTGGGCATTAAAGAAATAACCGGAAGGATGATCCTTCAATGGATACGGAGAGTCCGGCTGAATGGATTGAAAGCCGACAGTATTTACCCACAGACCAAACTTTTGGTCCATGTCATTTACGATAAGGTACTTAAATTCCACTCCTAAATCATTGTAATTCTTAGTCATACCACGTGTCCTTCATGATGGGTTCGGGACAAAAATAGGAAATATTTGTGAAATAAGAGATACCTATGGAAGATTTAATAAAAAAAGTCCCGTCTGGAAGTATCTTTGTGTTTCCAGACGGGATTAACATACTATCTAAAAGGATTATTACTTTTTGACTACAATTTTATCGTATTGCTGTTCAGCCTTAATTTCTGTATACTTCGGCGCATCCATCATTTCAATCAATGCGCGGAGAACAGGTCCTTCACCCATCGGATCATTCTCTTGGGTAGGACGGTTGTAGTAGTATGCAGGCGACGGCATGATACCCGTTCCGACACAGATTTTGGTCACATCGCCTTTGTCGGACATCAGTGTCATCATTCCTTTCAGCCCCTGCTCGGCAGCATAAATGAAATCAGGATGCAGCCAACCATGCTTTACACCACGTGCGATACCAAAAACAAACATGGCCGTACCCGTAATTTCCTCATAGGAATCTTCCTTATCAAGAAGCTGATGCCAAAGACCGTTCTTACCCTGATAACGCACTACACCGCTACATTGACGGCGGAAGCACTCCAGAACCTCAGGACGCATAGGATGATTCTGCGGCATCACTGCAAGCAAATCGGCAGTTGCCATGAAAACCCAACCGTTGGCACGGCTCCAATGAGCAACACCGTGCTCGTCCGTATCCGTATGATAGCAATGATAGAGAATCCGTTTTTCGGGACACCACAAATATTTGTGATATTTGATTACCTGATTGGCAGCATCATTGATATAACTCATGTCACCGGTCATCTTAGCCATACGTGCAAGGAAAGAGATAGCCATGAAAGCATCATCAGCCCAGATGGTATTTTCATGAGGCCAGATACGGGCAATAGTACCGTCGGCCAAACGAGGCTCGCCATAGTTCAAGTGCTCGGCTGTTTCATTAATATAATTCAAGAAAGAATTATTCGGATGCTTCATCTGCAGGTCAATCAGGCTGGCTCCCATAGGACCGTTATCATCCAAACGCTTTCCACGGAATATCATGTGCCAACTCAATTTACGAACGCCATACCATCCTTCATTTTTCATTGCCTGCTCATACTGCTTCTTAAAGAAATCAAGATTACCCTCGTTAAATACGAAATTCATATTTTTAAGAACATAATCATCATACTTCTTCGCTCCCGTTTTATCGGCCAATTCCATTAAAGCGATATGGGTTACTCCATTGGTATAATGCCAATTATTGTATTTACATGCAACCTTGACATTCATATCCAAAGGCAAGTTCTTGACAGACTTATAGGTTTTACCGGTCTTGGTATTCTTAAACTCATAAGTAGTAGTTGCAAGGATACGGTCTGCTATTTTCACAGCAAGGTCAGAAGCCGAAAGCTTAGCTTCTGCTGCCGTCTTCATTGGTGTTTGCGAAAAAGCAGTGACGGCTGTTAAAAACAGCACACATGAAATAATAGTTTTCTTCATGGTAATTCAAATTATAATTAAAAAGCTTTACGATACAAAGTCTCAATATCTTCGACAGAAGTAGGACGAGGATTACCGCCCGTGCAAACGTCATTGAAGGCATCAACAGCCAATTGATGCAAGTCTTCCTCTTTTACATTTATCTCATGTAGTTTTTGAGGAATGCCAATGCTCAATGACAGCTTCCGGACTGCATCCACAGCCGCACGCACTCCTTCTGCCTCGGTCATACCCACCGTATCTACTCCCATAGCTTTAGCTATATGAAGATATTTGGGGGCAGCCGGAGACTCTGCATTATATTCCATCACATAGGGCAACAGCAATGCATTGGCAACTCCATGCGGAGTATCATAATGAGCACCCAACGGATGCGCCATGGAATGAACAATACCCAAACCTACATTACTGAATCCCATACCGGCAATGTACTGAGCCTGTGACATCGCTTCGCGAGCAGCGACATCATTGCCATCGTCTACCGCAGCTTTCAGATTAGCGGCAATCATTTCGATGGCTTTCAACTCAAACATATCGGACATCGCCCAGGCGCCCGGTGTTATATAGCTTTCAATGGCATGCGTCAAAGCGTCCATTCCTGTTGCAGCAGTCAGCCCTTTCGGCATGGAATACATCAGTTCCGGGTCTACAATCGCCACAACCGGAATATCATTAGGGTCTACGCAGACCATCTTCTTCTTTGCATCTTCATCAATTATCACATAATTGATAGTGACTTCAGCGGCTGTTCCAGCCGTTGTAGGCAATGCAAAAGTCGGGACAGCCTTATGACGGGTTGCAGCTACACCCTCCAATGACTTCACATCTGCAAAATCCGGATTATTCACAACAATGCCGATACCTTTTGCCGTATCAATGGAAGAGCCACCGCCCAGCGCTACAATAAAATCAGCACCGGATGCTTTAAAAGCGGATACGCCATTCTGTACGTTCGCAATCGTCGGATTTGCCTTTACATCACTGAAAAGCTCATAAGGAATACGATTCTTTTCAAAAACTTCAATTATTTTGTCTGCGACTTTAAAACGGATCAGGTCTTTATCTGTCACAAAGAACGCTTTCTTAAAACCTCTACGCATGGCTTCCACCGCAATTGTTTTCCGACAGCCTGCTCCGAAGTAAGAGGTTTCGTTCAATATCATTCTGTACATATACTTCATTTTTATTTGGGTAAATTAAAAGCCACGGTCATCTCTTTCATTTGTTCCTGACTCATTCCGTCCGGTTCAAAGCCCATGTTTTTAGCTGCAATGTAAATCAGTGCAGATTTATTCAACACATCTACCTGGTCAAAAGCAGACATAATATCCACATCTACAGCAAAGACTCCATGCTTTTCCCACATAGCTACATCATAATCGTTCAAAGCCTCAATAGTAGCGTCAGCCAATTTTACCGAACTTGGCAATTCATAAGGGATTATACCCAATCCACGAGGACAGAACGCCTTTGTTTCCGGAATCATACTCCAAAGCAGATTGGTAGCCACATCCTTCTCCAGGAACTTCTTGTTATGGGTCATAGCAATCAATTCGATAGGATGTGTATGCAAGGATGCTCTGTAAGGAGAGCCTTTTTCAAGCAGATAATTATGCACGGCAAGATGAGAAGGCAATTCCGATGTAGGCATTACAGGCTGGTCTGCTATAATTACGTAGCTGGCACAGTCATCCAGAATACGGATGATTGAACCGTTTGCCATAGGCCAACGTGCCAAATCACGCATACGCATCTGAGTACCTTTACAATAAAAATAACAACCTTTCAGATAAGGGAGTACCTTTCCTATCTGTTTTACTTCGCTGATAGCCGGCAAAGCCCGGATTTCATCATCTACATATTCAGTGATGTTTAAAGTTATATTACCACCATTACGTTCCGCCCAACCTTTTTGCCAAAGATAACCGGCCACTTCTGCCGCTTGATTGACTTCATAAGCCAATTCGGGACGATTTTCAAGAATTGATTTCATGTGTCTATTTAATTACAGTTTATTAGATATTATTTTCATGCTTGCGCCATCGCCACTACAATGATAGAAGCAATGAGAACGGCCAATCCCAATATTAATACGCCTATTGTACGGGAACCGCACCCCTTCCATTCTTTCAGCAGGATTCCCCAGACATTACTGAATGTAACATTCAGCGACATCAGTATACTCCAGGAGAATGCAAGCAATATCGGACTGCCGCCTAAGAAACTCTTACCCATTTCCAGACCGAAGAATTGCGAATACCATAATACTCCGGCAAGAGCACAGAACAAAACATTATTCACAAGGACATCGCCGCTGACCGACAAATACTCCTTACCCGTCCTATTCTTTATATTTTGCTGGATACAATAAGCCGCATTCGTACAGAACCCGCCCAAAGTTACCAGAAAGATAACAGGAAGTCCGGCATACAACGGGGCCACCCCACCTGCCAGCGCCGCCTCCTTAATAGGCGTTCCGGCATCCAGGCCGAGAGCAAAACAGGCACTCATCACACCTGCCAGCAAAGCAACCAGCAGCCCTTTTGTTAACGCAAAATCTTTCACGGCAGCCTTTTTTTCCTCCTCACTCATATTCCTGGAGCGTAGACTGCCCGCATAACCGATAATGGCAATTCCCGCCAAAGTGATGCAAACACCAATAAGGAGCATCAGACCGTCACCGTGCAGCAAATCTTTCCCTGCAAACAGAGCCGGGAACAGGGTTCCGAAACCGGCACAGGTACCCAAAGCTATACTTTGTCCTAAAGCAACGCCCAAATAGCGCATACTCAATCCGAATGTCAGACCGCCGACACCCCAAAGGACACCGTAAATAATAGCCGGCAATGCACCACCGGCTCCCCAAAGTTCTATCAGGCTGCCATCGGCAGGAATGGCAAGTAAAGCGCCGAGCAGCGGAAAAACAAGCCAGGCAAAAATGCCCTGTACCAACCAGAAGTTTTCCCAGGACCAACCTTTGACTTTATTGATAGGTACATACGAGCTGCTCTGCCCAAAGCTTCCCACAGCGATAATTAATAATCCTATTAGTGTATTCATGATAATCAACGGTTAATGTTCTATGAGTAATGAAAGTAGCGGGCAAAGATATGCTTTCCCCGCTAAACACTATCACTAACTCTGATAAACTTAGTTACGTCTGGATGTAACCTCAGCTTCGTATTTTTCTATTTCAGCAATGAATTCTTCACCTACCGGAACATTATTCTTCAAACAGAACATATCCCAAACGGCATTCCAAGGCAAAGCTTTAGCTTCTTCCAACAGGGCAAGACGTTGGAAGCCCTGACCGGCAGCCTCATACTCGCGAAGTTTAGCCAACGGTTCCAGCAATGCCCGCAACATACATTTCTGTGCGGCACGGGTACCGATGACATAAGCGCCTATACGGTTGATGGAAGCATCGAAATAATCAAGACCGATGTGTACACGGTCCAAGGCATTGCAACGGACAATCTCCTGGAAGAGTTCGAGAGTCGGGTCATCCATAATAGTCACATGGTCGGAATCCCAACGTATCGGACGACTTACATGAAGCATCAGTTCGGGTACGAACAGCAACATGGACGAAACTTTATCAGCAGCACTCTCCGTAGGATGGAAGTGACCCGTATCGATTGTTATCAGTTTCTGGTGTTGCACGCTATAACCTACACAGAATTCATTAGAGCCCACTGTATAGCTTTCCAGACCGATACCGAATACTTTAGATTCCAGACAGTCCTTCATATTTTTATATTCCGTAGCAAAAATCCGGTCGAGAGAGTCTTTAAACAGTTCACGGTATTTCATACGGTTTACCGTAACATCCTTGCTACCGTCGTGTACCCAAAGATTCATGATGCAAGGATCGCCCTGACAACGTCCCATCTCTTCCGCAATGGCACGGCAGCGCTTGGTATGTTCAATCCAGAAATCACGGATGCCTTTATCCGGATTGGCTAAAGACAAGTTACCGCTTTTAGGATGTGAGAAAGAAGTCGAGTTGAAATCCAGTTTCATCCCGTTTTCAGCCGCCCATTGCATCCAGCTTTCAAAATGTTTCACTTCCACCTGGTCACGGTCAACAAACGTACCGCCGAAATCACCGTAAATTTCATGCAGATTCAAGCGATGTTTGCCCGGTATATAAGAAGCGGCCTTTAAGATGTCGCTACGCAATTCTTCCATATTACGGGCCTTACCGGGATAATTACCTGTAGTCTGGATACCGCCGGTCAGCGAGCTGCCCGACTCAAAGCCGATAACATCATCGGCCTGCCAGCAGTGCATGGAGATTGCAACCTTCTGGAGCTGTTCCATTACCTTTTCCACATCTATCCCAAGAGCAGCATAACGTTCCTTTGCCACTTCATAAGCCTTTGTTATTAATTCTTCTTTCATGATACTGATTTATTTAATATAATTTTAAACATTAATGATTCATTGTCACCTGTTTGAAGTGTAAATATGCGGTATCCCACACGTCCGTATCTTCCGGATAGAAAGTTTCCAAAGAAATAGAACGATTGATCAACTGGCGCATGGAAGCAATATCCTTTGCCGTTCCCGCCGCCAATGCCTGAATCATGATATTACCGATTGCCGTAGCCTCAGACGGGCCTGCCACAACAGGAATACCGACAGCATTGGCTGTCCAACGGTTCAATAATTCATTACGGCTTCCTCCGCCAATAACGTGAAGTGTCTCTATCGGATGAGGAGAAAGAGTGCGAAGATTATCCAAAACCTGACGATAGCGCAGAGCAAGGCTCTCAAAGATACAACGTACAATTTGCCCCCGTGTCTGCGGAACAGGCTGATGAGAATCCGAACAGTACGTCTGTATAGCCTGTTCCATATCGGCAGGATTGGCAAACAGGACATCATCAGGATTAATCAGACTGCGGAACGGCTCACTGGCATTCGCTTCGGCTATCAGTTCCGGATAAGATATCTGTCCCCACGCCGCACGGCAGCGTTCCAACAGCCACATCCCACAAATATTTTTCAATAGACGGATAGTGCCATCCACACCGCCTTCATTCGTAAAATTCAAAGATTCGGTTTCCTCTGTAATAACCGGCCCCTTCGTTTCCACTCCCATTAAAGACCAGGTTCCGCTGCTCAGATAGGCAAAATCAGGATTCATTGCAGGAACCGAAGCCACAGCAGAAGCCGTATCATGCCCGGCAACTGCGATTACAGGTATATCTCCCAATCCGGTCATGCGCTGTACTTCCTTTGTCAATGTTCCTATTTTCTCACCGGGATAAACAAAACGACCGAAATTATTTTCCGTCAGTCCGAGTTCGCGCAATAAAGCATCTTCCGGTTTACGGGTGTTTGCATTGACCAACTGCGCCGTACTGGCAATGGTATATTCCGTTACCATTTCACCGGTCAGCATATAACTCAAAGCATCCGGTATAAAAAGCAATTTATCGGCAGCGGCCAATGCACTGTCATTATTACGTCTCAATGTATCAAGCTGGAACAAAGAGTTGAAATTCATCACTTGAATACCCGTCCACTCATAGACCTGCTTGCGGGCAACCTTTTTAAAGAAAGCCTCAGGCGCTCCGGCTGTATGAGGATCACGGTACGAATAAGGCTGACGAAGAAATCCGCCGTCTTTACCTACACAGACAAAATCCACTCCCCATGTATCAATACCGATGGAAGTAATTTCCACATCCTTCTTCTGAGCGACTATTTTCAGTCCTTCGATAATATGCCGGTAAAGCTCATATATATCCCAATAAAAATGTCCGCCGGTTTCAATCAGATGATTCGGGAACCGATTCACATCTTCCATTTCCAATCCTTCCGGTGTGAAAGTTCCCAAGATGGTACGGCCGCTGGTAGCTCCCAAATCGACCGCAAAAAAACATTGTTTCATGGTAATTAGTTTTAGTCGCTATTTCATGATACAAAAATAGGGGAATCATCCCCTATTCCTTGTACTTATTTTGACTGAAAGGGTGTCAGATTTGACAATCCGTTTCATCCGCTATTACCACATCCGGTCTTCTATTTCACATCCTCACAAAAACGGGTGACAATTTGCTCGCCTTCCGTATTCCGGATGGTTACGTTCTTCATCGTAACGGCCTTGCTATAAACAAATTCGGCTCCCAATCGGGAAGTTATATCAACATCTTCCAAAACCACATTTTCAATCGGCATTTCCGGGATACCGTTGAAGAACAATGCACGACGGGCGCCTGCGCATACCAAATTCTTCACATGAATATTCCGGAAACAAGGAGTTGTTTCATCCACAGGAAGAGGATCTACTTTAGCCGGAACTTTTTCACCGCTCTCCAACACTTCAACGGCAGATTTTCCACCATAATAAAGATTGAAAGTAATCGGTTCGGTCGGAATATCCATCATAGACACATTGGTAATCCATATATTTTCAACAATACCGCCACGACCACGCTTGCTCTTAAAACGCAGTCCCACATCCGTTCCCAGGAACTGGCAATTGCTGACGGATACATTACGTACCCCGCCACTCATCTCACTGCCGACAACGAAACCGCCATGGCCTTTAAATACCGTGCAGCCATCTACCACTACATTTTCGCAAGGACGTGCACGACGGCGGCCATCTTCATCCTTACCGCTTTTCAGACAGATTCCGTCATCTCCCACATCAAAGGTAGAATTCACAATCAGCGCGTTTTTACAAGATTCCAAATCCAGTCCGTCACCGTTCTGCGCATAGCTCGGATTACGCACCTGCACATCTTCAACCAGCACATTCTCACACATCAGCGGATGCAGGTTCCACGCCGGAGAGTTCTGGAAAATCACCCCTTGCAACCACACATTCTTACACTCTATCAGACTCACCATCACCGGACGAAGGAAATGACGGACACTTTGCCACTCTTCTTCCGTTTTCAGATTCTGGGGGACATTCATATTGCTGATAGTATCCCCTTTCAAAGTTTCAGGATAAGGAAACCAGTAGGTAGGACGTTTATATACACCGCCACGGGCTGTTGTCTGCTTCCAGACGCTCTCCGTAACCTTCTCACGCTTCAACGGACGCCAGTAATGGCCGTTTCCGTCAATTGCCCCTTCGCCGGTTATAGCTACATTTTCCAGGTTACGGCCGGAAATCGGAGACTGGCAACGACGGGTATCCAACCCCTCAAACACTGTTTCCACCAAAGGATAGAGGTCCACATCAGGAGAGAAAAGGATAACAGCCCCTTTTTCCAAATGCAAGTCGATATTGCTTTTCAATACGATCGGCCCTGTAAGCCAAACACCGGCAGGAACAACAAGATGTCCTCCCCCTTGTTCGGAAAGGGCATTGATTGCATCGGCAAAAGCCGATGTACATAGAGTTTCCCCATTACCGACGGCATTAAACTCTTTCAGATTGACCGTACGGTCGGGAAATCTCGGCGCTTCCACACGAGGCATGTCAAAAGGCAGGTTACGATAGACAGCTTCATATTTATAGTCCGCAGACTGGCAAGAACTGAATATCCATAAACAAACAGCAGCAATTACATACAATGGTTTTGTCATTCTTAATAGCGTTTTAAAGTTAGCAAACATACTAGAACATCTTATTCCGATACATGTATTAATTATCTCCTAAATAATAAGACGGTACGGGTGCTTGAGGATACCCCATGCTACGATGAGCCACATAACTACGGTACAAAGCGTCCTGCATCAACGTTACCCTACGGTCTGTCGCAGGAATATCGGTGCGGTAAATACGCAGTTCGCCGGGCAAAGCCGTTATCAGTTCCTCGCGCCAGTCACCTTCCATATCAGCCATCAGTAATATATCCCCCTTGATATTTTCCGTTAATATCTCACCTTTCCATTTCCAGATGCTCTGACTACGTCCACCGGAAGAGGAGCCTGCTCCCCAACGGTTATCGTCTCCCTTAAATGTCTCACGCAACAAATCAGCATCCCACCATATCCAGTTACGGCAGCCGGGAATCTCATCTTGAGCTACTTGCAGTTTCTTCCCGTCGGCAGTAAGCAAATATCTGTCGGTACTTCCCCCCTTACGGTCTTCGCTGGCAAAACACTCCAAACCGGGATGAGCAGGATCAAAATCCGTTACCATACCGTCACCTACATGATAAGTAGTATGACCGATGCTCCATATCAATTTACCCGTAGCCGCATCCACTACTGAAACGCCACGGCCATCTTCCTTTTTGGGTTCACTTACCATAAACACCTGCATGCCTTCCCTATCGGGATGCAACTTGCAAAGATATGCCTTGTCGCTATGTCCCAAGCCCGAAGACCACAAAAGTGTTCCGTTATCATCAAGCATACAGGAACCTAACATAACCTCATCACGGCCATCACCGTCCACATCGGCAGTAACCATGCTGTGCGCACCCATACTACGGACAATAGGATTCTCCTCATCACCGTCCCAACGCCATGCACGTTCCAATTTACCGTTTTTCAACATCCAGGCATCCACAACCATCAGCTTGTAAGTGCCGCGTGCCGCCAATATAAACGGGGTCTTTCCGTCTAAATAGGCAGCCCCCATCTGATTACGATTCTGACGAATCAGATTTCCGTAACGGTCATTGCGCTCAGGCCAATCCACCCGGTCTATCTCCTGTCCGGTCATGCCGTCCAGTACGGAAAGATATTCACTCCCGCCGCAAACACGTCCTTTCTCGTTTTTCACATAGTCAGTACCCGCTGTTTTAATCGCCACCTCAGCCTTACCGTCACCATTGAAATCGTATACGATGAAAGGCGAGTACCAGATACCCGGTTCAATCCCCGGTCCCATATCGTATGTCCATAGGTAAGTACCGTCACTCAAATAAGCGGATATTTTATACGTTTTTCCGGTAGTATCACCCGGCATGCCCGGATCCACATTCGTTTCGGGAGTACGGACTATATAATCATAAGTTCCGTCCCCGTTCAGGTCGGCCAATGCTATCTTTCCTGCTTTTGCATTATCTTTCAAGCGGATAGAAGTATAAGGCTTCAAATCGGACAACACAACCTTCCGTTTTTCCGATACAACCGGCTTCTGTCCTTTTGCAACAGCTTCCACCCAATAGACGGCTTGTGCATGAGGAGCGGTGTCCACAAAGTCACAAGTACGGGAAACGGCCTTTTTCGTCAGGCGGCAAGCCTTTCCGCCCACCTCACGATATACATGGAAAGCCGTGGCGGGAGCATCCGATGCCAGCAAACGCCAGCTGAGATACACAGATTTGCCGTCCCGGGAAGGGGCAACCGCCAGTCCGCGATTTAAATTTTCAGTAATCCGCTCTTGGGCAAATCCCTCTACCAACGGTTTCGGTTCATGCTTAGGATCAAGGATTTCATAGAAATAGTTTCGTTCACGCGGGTCTTGAGCATATAAGGAGCAGAAAGCGCAAACAAGCGCTACTCCGCCCAGACTGATTTTTTTCATTGCATTTCGTTTTTAGTTATCTTCAGTGGTATAATACGTACAGGGCCTAATAATCCGCTTGGCACAGGTTCCCAACCGGCATAAGTCCCTTTTTTATAACCAAGCGCTGCAATATTTATATCTTTGAAGATGCGCCACTTCACTCCACGGCGATCCATATCGGCTATGCGATTGGCAGAAAGATTGGTTACTTCTATTTCCAGAGTATTCTTTCCCGGACACAGGTATTGCCCGACGGAGCAACAATAGGGCACAGCCCATAAAGTGGCAACATTCCGGCCATTGATACGTACACGGGCACTTTCACGGACATCGCCAAGTGAGAGTAACCAGTCCTGGGCCGATGCCGGATTTTCAATCACAAAAGTGGTTGTATAACAGCCTGTCCCCATCACCGTTTTAGCACCTTCAAAGGATAAATCCGTCCATGAGCCCAAAGCAACGGAATCCGGCACACTATGTACCGCAGGAGCGCTTTCCACAAACCGCAGGTTCCATAAGCCGGACAGTTCGACAGCTCCCCGTGCAGCAGTCTGATACTTCCATTCCGGAGCCTGTACGTCAACTTCCGTAAAAGTTTTCAATATGGCAGATTCTCCGGAAGCCAATTGCAAATAAACTTCCGTCTTTCCATCCTTCTGACGCAAACGAGCCTTGCCGGAAACACCGTTCATCGGATTATAAAGCATGGCCGAACGTGCAGGCACAGCCAACGGTATCCAACTTTCCGTATCTTTTCCGGTCAGTGCAGAAATGAAATAATGATAACCTTCCGGGTTCTTCCGACGGATACAGCTCAAATCAAAAGAAGTTTTCATCGCTTCCGGTATAGCAGCAGTCTGCGCCAGTGTACGGACATAATCCGTACCGAAGAACACCGTCTTACCTTTACCTTGCTTATTTCCTAATTTCTTTACCTGCTCCAGAGTACCCTTAAAGTCCGTACGGCGCTGTTCCAACCTGGCATACCCCGGAACATCCTCCGGATACCGGTCCAGAAACACAACGGTCGCCCCCTCTTTTGCCAATTCGAGCAGGCGGGCAAGTACGTCCGCAGGCATTAAACGTGCACCGGGAACAACCAATGCTTTATAAGCTGTTCCGCCTGACGTCACAATTTTCTTATCACGGCAGGTGGCCGTACGAATGAAGTTATCGGAAATATAATCCATATCATAACCGGCATCGTTAATGCGGTGCACCGCTTTTATAAAGCCCGGAGCACGCCGTGCCATTTTATGAATATCAAACATCAGCAGACGTCCGTCCTGCTCCTGCCACATATCATATACCGGCAAATACACAAGGAAGTCATTATCCGGCTGTCCCATCTGCAAAAAACTCTGGCAACGGGATATGTATTGAAAGAAAGCAGGCGCATCACGCCAGATGCTGTTCGTCGGACTCATATCCACCGTAGCATAAAACTTCCAGCCGGGCCAGGCAGCCTCAGCAGGAGAATAAGTCGTACCATGGAAAAAAGTATGATTGACGCCGGAAACGAACATGAGGTCGATATCCGGCTTGCACTGTGACAGAGAAGTGCGGAAATGTTCCGTCAGCCAAGTAAAAGTTTCTGAAGAAGTATAAGGTTTACCGGCAATATGAGCGCCCGAAGATGCGTATTTCAACATGGAGAGGTCGGAATCATTGGGACGCGTCAGCGAATCCTTACGCAATCCCCGTATACCGAAATCAGACAAACCGAAACCTTCGCACTCCGGAATATCCACCGTGGCATAAAGGTCTATCAGATTTCCCGGCGAGCCATGAGCCTGATTTCTGGTTTTAGCCCCGTGCCGATGTGCCCACTCCGTCCACTGACGGGTGAAATTCTCCTGCAACAGTTCACCGAGAGTTTCACGATAATCGGAGATGATGCGCCGGGTCTTGTCCGAACGCTCCCCTGCCGCCAGAAACTCCGGCAGGTGTTCTTCCAGTTTATAACCGCGACGCGCCAGAAACTCATCAAAAAGTTCTTCCGACCAGTCCGCCCCGTAAACCTCATAGGAGTCGTTAAAGAAATTATGGGGATAAGCTGTAGCACCACCTGCCGTATCCTTGAACTTTCCGTCAAAAGCGCATTCAAAGCGTCCGAGATAGTTTTTCACGGCACGGGCCGAGAAATGATTCATCACATACCCCTCACCGCCGGGTGCCGCACGCTTCACCTTCTGCAAAGTCTTGCCGCAAAAGGCGGCAATCAAACGCCAGCTCCCTTTCGGAGCTTTCCAGCATAACATTCCGTCTTTTACCTTATCCGTCAAATCCAGACACTTCCCCGTATCGGAAAAGGCCATCAGACGCTCCAGTTTGGCATAAGGCTTTTGTTTTTTATCGGCAACCTCTATTCTCTGATCAAGCGTATTCCCGCCTTCTAACCGATATTCCGTAACAAACAGTTTGCAGGCGGCATCCTCTATCCCCACTTCAGGGCCTCCGAAAGGCCAGCCGGTACCGGTGTTCATATCAATCTGCATGCCCAGACGGGACGCTTCACTTTCCGTATATTGCAGCATCTGCATCCATCGGGGGGAGAGAAACGGAATATCCTTCGCATCATTTCCCTGTACGCCATAAATCGGAGTAATCTCCATCGTACCCATTCCCGCCGCAGCATATGCTTCCAGATTACGGGTCAGGTTTTCCTTATCCACCGCACTTCCCATCCACCACCAGCGTGCAGCCGGTTTGGCATCCAAACCAATCTCCGGCCACGAAACATCTTGTGCAGACAAAAAACCTGCACAAAATGCAAACATGGCAATACAAAACAATCGATTCATACCTATTTTATTTTCTCCAGTTCCAGACATCCCATAATGAACGGTCCCGTTGCTTTGGCGTCATTATCCCTCATCTTTTCACCTATGTAATATTCAAAACTTCCGTCGCGATACGGATGACCACCCAAACCGCCAACCTGGCAACAACGGGTCAGAGTCAGCGTTCCGTCCTGTTTCTCCACCAGCAATTTATCTTTCAAGCCCTGCAGAGCCTTTTCCGCTACAGCGCGGTATCTGGCATCGATATATCCTTTATTCACTGCTTTTGCATAAGCATACATACATTGGGTAGTCACGGATGCCTCAGGGAAATTACCCTTGCGTTTAGGTTGGTCGATAACCTGATACCAAAGTCCCGCCTTATCCTGATATTTCGGCAATGTCTCCGCCAATCCGCGGATATAGCCAATCATGTCGGCACGTCCCGGATGATTTTCGGGTATATAATCCAAGGCATCTACCAGCGCCATAAACCACCAGCCTATACTGCGCCCCCAGAAGTTGGGAGAATGTCCGGTTTCCGGGTTCGCCCAACGCTGGCTCTTGCTTTCGTCCCACGCATGATGATACAGTCCTGTCTTGGCATCATAGGTATGTTTATGACAGAGACGGAACTGCTTCACCGCCTCATCAATCCATTCCGGTTTATTGAATTCCGCACCATACTGCGCCATAAACGGAGAAGCCATATACAGTCCGTCCAGCCACATCTGATGCTGATAAATCAGTTTATGCCAGAATCCGCCTTCCAAAGTACGGGGCTGGTTCTTCAACTGTTTGATAAGGATATCCATTGCCGCTTTATATCGTTGGTCGCCGGTTTCACGGTAAAGGTCAAACAGCACCTTTCCGGAGTTAATGAAATCCAGGTTATAAGTGGACTTATCATACAGATGGATTTCCCCCTTTTCATTAATCAGAGAGTCGGCCCATTGCTTCACATAATCATAATAACGACGTTCGCCCGTTGTCTTCCACATCTGCAACATGGCGCAGCAACCCACTCCCTGGGCATAACCGAAGAACAGACGCTTGCCGTGATCCAACCGGTAAGCCTGCGGGAAACGCATCATCTCGGAGTCGGCAAACCAACGCGCATACGAGCCTTGTTCCCATGTATCCGTACGGAAAGGCACTGCGGGCAAACCCGACTTATTATAAAGATTTACACGGAAGAAGTTACAAAAGCCGTAACGTACGGCAACCGGCTCCGCTACCTGCGGAGCGGAAACTTCCAGCCGGCTGCCTTTTATCACAGCCACCGCCGGATAGAAACGCCGGTCGGCTCCCGCAACCAGAAAGCCCTTGACCGGAGCATTCTCAGGTGTCATCAAACCGTCTTCGGCATATTCAAAACTCAATACAGCCTTATTGCCGCTGACTTTCATCGTTTTGAAGAGCGGGCCGGAGTATGCCACATCCTTCCCATATTGTTTGGCAAGCGCCCACAAAGCCATGCGTTCACCCGCCACGCGCTTATTACGCGGATGAATATCCGTAGAATCCGCCGCATCCGTAACAACCGCCATGCCCACATTCTTCAGCCCGCTTTGCCATGTCTTGAGCTGTGCTTCACGAATACCGGCCGGCTGTCCTTTATGCGGAGCAATCTGCATGAAATAGAACGGCATGTCGGGTTGCTTCCATTCTTTCCGCCAACTGTTAATCATATTGGTGAATACCTGCTGATATTTTTCATGACGAATGGCATTCGATTCTCCCTGATACCAGATATTTCCTTTCACCGTATATCCCAGAATAGGATGAATCATACCGTTCCAAAGCGTAGCGGGGACCTTGCAATATCCCTTCTCCTGCTTCACATTCTTCAAAGCAAAATCTTCAAGTACATCTGCATAGAGCGGATTGTTCTTCATAACACTCATCTTCGTCCACGATTCCGCATGCGTGCCTCCCCATGTAGACTGTATCATACCTACCGGCACATTCAATTCCTTATGCAACCGGCGTCCGAAAACGAATCCCACAGCCGAGAAGTCATACAGGTTTTTCGGCGTGCACACCAGCCACCGGCCTTGACAGTCATCCTTTTCACCGTCGGGAGCCAACTGATGTTCCACCCGAAACAGACGAAGTTCCGGATAATCCGCGTCCTTCATCTCCTCGGCTTCCGTTATCATACCGGTCATCCATTTTTTATCGGGATGCTTACAAACCGGATATTCCATATTGGATTGTCCGGTACAGAGCCACACTTCACCTACCAGTACATTATTAATAGTAATCGTATTCTCACCGCTCACCGTAACAGACTGCCCTTTTGCAGCCGCAGGCGTTTTCAGCTTCACAGTCCATTTGCCGTCAGCCGCAGCCTTGGTTGTCACGGTTTTATCCGTCCATGACGCTTTTACCGAAACCCGTTCACCGGGCATTGCCTTTCCCCACAGATTGACTTGCGCGTTTTGCTGCAATACCATATTGTCGGAAAAGATAGCCGGAAGTACCACTTTGGCAGAAACGGAACCTGCCAATACTAAAAGAAAGGAAATTAATCCAAGTAGTTTTTTCATGTGCCTTTGATAGTTTTAATAGAATTAAGAAATGAACTTTATTCTGTATTGCAAAAATAAGAGCTTCACGGCAAACGGACTCTGAGCCTTTTGGCAGTTCTCTTATTGTTTTTGTCGTTTATCACCAACTCCACCCCGCCCAAGACACGGTTATACTTGCCGTTTCTCTTGCGGCAGTCAGGAACAAACCGCACGCAGACAGCCTGCACTTAGTTTTTCAGGCTACCTGTCTGAAGTTGTCGCAAAGATATAATTAAAAGATTTCCGATAAAAGGCTTTTAATTATATTCCGAACCTGCATACATATACCGTCTTTTTTACGTTTTTTGCATATTAAAGAATAAAAAAATCCTATTTCTGTATATTCTTTCCAAAATATTCCCTACTTTTGCACCAACCTAAGAATAATTATACAGAAACATGAAAAAGAAAGCCAATCGGTTAGATGCCATCAAGATGATTATCTCAAGCAAAGACATCAGTTCTCAGGAAGAGCTGTTGCAGGCTTTGGGCAAAGAGGGCTTTGAGCTGACACAAGCCACCTTATCACGCGACTTGAAACAGTTGAAAGTAGCCAAAGCGGCCAACATGAACGGGAAATATGTATATGTTCTTCCCAACAACATCATGTACAAGCGCAGCAACGACCAGAGCGCAAGCGAAATGTTGATGACCAGCGGCTTCATTTCCCTCCATTTCTCCAAGAACATTGCCGTCATCCGCACCCGGCCCGGCTATGCCAGCAGCATGGCTTATGACATCGACAACCGCGAATGTCCCGCCGTACTGGGCACCATTGCCGGCGACGACACGATCATGATGGTTCTGCACGAGGCTGCATCCCACGAAGAGGTGCGTATGTTTCTGTCACAAATCATTCCTAACATAAAGTAAACCTGTACAACTATATTACAACGAATATATAACGAAATAAAAGAAATGGATTCGAAACAGATTGATGTGATGGTGGCCGACGCCTCACATGAAGTTTACGTGGATAAGATTTTGGATACCATCCGAGAAGCTGCCAAGGTGCGCGGAACGGGCATCGCAGAACGCACACACGAATATGTGGCGACTAAAATGAAAGAAGGAAAAGCTATCATAGCTTTATGTGGAGACGAATTTGCAGGTTTCACCTACATAGAAAGCTGGGGAAACAAGCAGTACGTGGCAACATCGGGCCTCATCGTACATCCCGATTACCGCGGCTTGGGACTGGCAAAACGTATCAAGACGGCTTCTTTCCGCCTGGCACGCCTGCGGTGGCCCAAAGCCAAGATATTCAGTCTGACCAGCGGAGCGGCCGTTATGAAAATGAATACCGAACTGGGCTACGTACCGGTTACTTTCAATGAACTGACAGACGACGAGGCTTTCTGGAAAGGCTGCGAGGGCTGTATCAACCATGACATACTGGTAGCCAAAAACCGGAAGTTCTGCATTTGCACGGCAATGCTTTACGACCCGAAGTTACACGAGGAAGATAAAATATAATTAATTATAGATTTTGAATTATGAATGGGAACACACAGACTCGTTTACAAGCCTGATTCCCAATTTATAATTCAACATTCAAAATTCATAAGTATTATGGAAAAGAAGAAAAAAGTAGTAGTTGCATTCAGCGGTGGTCTGGACACCTCATTCACAGTTATGTATCTGGCCAAAGAGAAAGGATACGAGGTATATGCGGCTTGTGCCAATACCGGCGGTTTCAGCCCCGAACAGCTGAAGACAAACGAAGAGAACGCCTACAAACTGGGTGCTGTAAAATATATTACTTTGGACGTAACGCAGGAATATTACGAAAAGAGCTTGAAATACATGGTATTCGGCAACGTATTGCGTAACGGTACTTATCCTATTTCCGTAAGCTCCGAACGTATATTCCAGGCGCTGGCCATTGCACGCTACGCCAACGAAATCGGCGCAGATGCCATTGCACATGGTTCGACCGGTGCGGGTAACGACCAGATTCGTTTCGACATGACTTTCCTTGTCATGGCTCCGGGCGTGGAAATCATCACGCTGACACGCGACATGGCTTTGAGCCGCCAGGAAGAGATAGATTATCTGAACAAACACGGCTTTGCAGCCGACTTCGCCAAACTGAAATATTCCTATAACGTAGGTCTGTGGGGTACTTCCATTTGCGGCGGTGAGATTCTGGACTCCGCACAGGGACTTCCCGAAAGCGCCTATCTGAAACATTGCACCAAAGAGGGCAGCGAACAGTTGCGCCTGACCTTCGAGAAGGGTGAGCTTAAAGCGGTCAACGATGAAAAATTCGACGACCCCATCAAGGCTATCCAGAAGGTAGAGGAAATCGGTGCGGCTTACGGCATCGGCCGCGATATGCACGTAGGCGACACGATTATCGGTATCAAAGGCCGCGTAGGTTTCGAAGCAGCCGCTCCCATGCTGATTATCGGCGCACACAAGTTCCTTGAGAAATACACATTAAGCAAATGGCAGCAATACTGGAAAGACCAGGTAGCCAACTGGTACGGTATGTTCCTGCACGAAAGCCAGTATCTGGAACCGGTAATGCGCGACATCGAAGCCATGCTGGAGTCTTCGCAACGCAATGTAAACGGTACTGCGATTCTCGAACTTCATCCGCTCTGTTTCTCTACCGTAGGCGTGGAAAGCGACGACGACCTTGTAAAGAATAAATTCGGCGAATACGGTGAAATGCAGAAAGGCTGGACTGCGGAAGACGCCAAAGGCTTCATCAAGGTGACCTCTACCGCACTGCGTGCCTATTACTCAAACCACAAAGACGAAGAAATCTAAATGATGAACCGGAAGCAAAAATTAACGCGCCCCCGAAACGGAAGAATGCTTTCCGGCGTATGTGCAGGACTGGCAAACTTTTTCGGACTCGACGTGTCACTGGTACGCATCATCTACGTTTTTGCTACGATCTTCACTGCGTTTGCAGGTACGCTTATATATATCATACTATTAGTTATAATACCAGAAGAACCCAATAGATATTATCAACATGATTAAAGTAGGAATCATCGGCGGAGCCGGATACACGGCAGGCGAACTGATACGCCTGTTACTGAACCATCCCGAAGCGGAAATCGTATTCGTAAACAGCTCGAGCAATGCCGGCAACAAAATAACCGACGTACACGAAGGGTTGTACGGAGAGACGGATTTAACGTTTACCGACGAACTTCCGTTGGACGAAATCGATGTGCTTTTCTTCTGCACGGCGCATGGCGACACCAGAAAATTCATGGAAAGCCACAACGTACCGGAAGACCTGAAGATAATCGACCTCTCCATGGACTATCGCATCAAGAGCGACGACCATGACTTCATCTACGGCCTTCCCGAGCTGAACCGCCGTGCCACCTGCACGGCAAAGCATGTTGCCAACCCCGGCTGCTTCGCCACCTGCATCCAGTTGGGCCTGCTTCCGCTTGCCAAGCATCTGATGCTGAACGGTGATATTATGGTGAATGCCATCACCGGCAGCACCGGTGCGGGCGTCAAGCCGGGAGCTACGAGCCACTTCAGCTGGCGCAACAACAACCTGAGTGTGTACAAGGCTTTCGAGCACCAGCACGTGCCCGAAATCAAGCAATCGCTCAAACAGCTCCAGAACAGTTTCGATTCGGACATCGATTTCATCCCCTATCGTGGTGATTTTCCCCGCGGCATTTTTACCACTATCGTGATAAAGACCAAAGTGGCGTTGGAAGAGATTGTCCGCATGTATGAAGAGTATTATGCCAAAGACTCCTTCACGCATATCGTCGGCAAGAACATCGATTTGAAGCAGGTTGTCAACACCAACAAATGCCTTATCCATTTGGAAAAGCATGGCGACAAGCTCCTTATCATCTCCTGCATAGACAACCTGCTGAAAGGAGCCAGCGGACAGGCCGTACACAACATGAACCTGATGTTCAATCTGGAAGAGACTGTCGGTTTGAGACTGAAACCCAGTGCTTTCTAAAGTATCTTTAATTTGTAATCAGTTACTGAAAGAATGAAACTATTCGATGTATATCCCCTTTTTGACATCAATATTGTCAAAGGAAAAGGCTGCCATGTATGGGACGATAAAGGTACGGAGTACCTCGACCTCTATGGCGGTCATGCAGTAATCTCTATCGGACATGCACATCCGCACTATGTAGAGATGCTCGGCAAGCAAGTAGCCACGCTTGGATTCTATTCTAACTCCGTTATCAACGAACTGCAACAGCAACTGGCAGAACGGTTGGGAAAGGTCTGCGGATACAATGATTATTCCCTTTTCCTTATCAACAGCGGAGCCGAAGCCAACGAAAACGCGTTGAAGCTCGCTTCGTTCCATAACGGACGAACTCGCGTGGTATCCTTCTCGAAAGCTTTCCACGGACGTACTTCATTGGCGGTAGAGGCAACCGACAATCCCAAAATCATTGCTCCCATCAACAACTGCGGACACGTTACCTATCTCCCGCTGAATGATACAGAGGCAATGAAAGCCGAACTGGCGAAAGGCGATGTATGCGCTGTAATCATCGAAGGCATTCAGGGAGTAGGCGGCATACAGTTGCCCACCGACGAGTTTATGCAAGCCTTGCGCAAGGCCTGTACAGAGCACAATACGGTACTGATTCTGGACGAAATCCAAAGCGGTTACGGACGTAGCGGCAAGTTCTTCGCCCATCAGTACAACGGTATCAAGGCCGACATCATCACCGTGGCCAAAGGCATAGGCAACGGATTCCCGATGGCGGGCGTACTTATCAGTCCGATGTTTACTCCTGTTTACGGCCAGCTCGGAACCACTTTCGGCGGAAATCATCTGGCTTGCAGCGCTGCGCTTGCCGTACTGGATGTCATAGAGCAGGAAGCTCTTGTAGAGAATGCCGCCCAAGTAGGCGCATACCTGATGGAAGAGCTGAAGAAATTCCCGCAAATCAAGGAAGTGCGCGGACGCGGACTGATGATTGGCCTCGAATTTGAAGAGCCTGTCAAAGAACTGCGTTTGAGGTTACTGAAAGAACAGCATGTGTTTACCGGTGTCAGCGGCACGAACGTACTCCGCCTGTTGCCGCCCCTGTGTCTCGGCATGGACGAAGCGAACCTCTTCCTGGAACGTTTTAAGAAAGCACTTTGACAATTTACGGATAATCAGCCGGCAAAAGATACGACCGAAAGAAGAATACCTTCCTGTTTCGGTCGTTTTTTCATTAAAATCTTTACCTTTGCCCGAAGACAACTTTTTAAATGACAAGATGATATGAAAACAGCAATTATCGGTGCAGGAAATATGGGCGGCTCCATCGCCCGCGGTCTGGCAAAAGGAACCATCATCCCCGCCAGCGACATCATTGTTTCTAATCCCACGCAAGGCAAACTGGATGCGTTAAAGGCTGAGCTCCCCACTTTGCAAACCACACGCGACAATCAGGAAGCCGTTACCGGCGCCGAGCTCATCATACTCGCCGTCAAACCGTGGCTGATAAAACCGGTGGTAAGCGAACTCAAGCTGAAAAGCAAGCAGATACTTATCTCCGTAGCTGCCGGCATCCCTTTCGAAGAACTGGCACACTACGTGGCAGACAAGGAGATGACCATGTTCCGCCTCATCCCCAACACCGCCATCAGCGAGATGGAAAGCATGACGCTCATTGCAAGCCGTAACGCCAGCAAGGAACAGGAACAGCTTTTGCTCGACATCTTCAACCAAATGGGACTTGCCATGCTGATTCCCGAAGATAAGATAGCGGCAACCACCGCCATGACTTCCTGCGGCATCGCTTATGTACTGAAGTATATCCAGGCAGCCATGCAGGCCGGAATAGAACTGGGCGTTTACCCCAAGGACGGCATGCGCATGATAGCCCAGTCGGTAAAAGGCGCCGCCGAACTGATTCTGAACAACGACATGCATCCCGCCATAGAGATTGACAAGGTATGCACTCCCGGCGGAATTACAATCAAGGGTATCAACGAACTGGAACATCAAGGATTCTCTTCCGCCATTATCAATGCCATCAAAGCAAGTAAATAACCGTACTAATCCACTTAATAAAAACCACATGGACGAACAGATTAAACAAATAGCCGAACGCCTGCGCGGACTGCGCGACGTATTGGAATTGAATGCCGAAGACATCGCCCGCGATTGCGACATCCCGGCAGAAGAGTACCGTCTTGCCGAAACGGGAGAATTCGACATCTCCGTAAGCATGCTGCAAAAGATAGCCCGCCGTTACGGCATCGCACTGGATGCCCTGATGTTCGGTGAAGAGCCGAAGATGAGCAGCTACTTCCTTACCCGTGCCGGCAAGGGAACCAGCATCGAGCGTACAAAAGCCTATAAATACCAGTCACTGGCTGCCGGCTTCATGAACCGCAACGCCGACCCGTTCATCGTCACCGTCGAACCCAAGCCGGATAACGAGCCGATACACTACAACAGTCACTCCGGACAGGAATTCAACCTTGTACTGGAAGGCCGCATGATGCTGAGCATCGACGGCAAAGACTTGATTTTAAACGAAGGAGACAGTTTGTATTTCAACTCCAAACTGCCTCACGGCATGAAAGCGCTGGACGGAAAGAAAGTACGTTTCCTTGCTGTAATCATGTAACAACACATAAATGAAGAACGGTGAATGAAGAAATTCCAAAAGTTATGGTAGAAAGATTTTTATCGCAAACGTCCTTTACATCTCAAGAGGACTTCATCAAGAATTTAAAGATTAACGTACCGGAGAATTTCAATTTCGGTTATGACGTAGTGGATGCCTGGGCGGCCGAACATCCCGACAAGCCCGCACTGCTCTGGACCAATGACAAGGGCGAGCACATCCAGTTCTCATTTGCCGACATGAAACGCTATACGGACATGACGGCTTCCTATTTCCAGAGCCTCGGCATCGGCCACGGCGATATGGTAATGCTCATTCTGAAACGCCGCTATGAGTTCTGGTTCAGCATCATCGCACTGCATAAGCTGGGAGCCGTCGTTATCCCCGCCACACACCTGCTTACCAAGAAAGATATTGTATACCGCTGCAATGCCGCAGACATCAAGATGATTGTCTGTGCCGGCGAAAGCGTCATTACCGACCACATCACGGCTGCCATGCCCGACTCTCCGAGTGTGAAGAAGCTGGTCAGCGTAGGCCCGGAGATAGCCGAAGGTTTTGAGGACTTCCACAAAGGCATTGCCGATGCCGCCCCTTTCGCACGACCGGAGCATCCCAACAGCAACGACGATATTTCTTTGATGTACTTCACCAGCGGCACTACCGGCGAACCCAAAATGGTGGCGCACGACTTCACGTATCCGTTGGGGCACATCGTTACCGGAAGTTTCTGGCACAACCTGCACGAAAACAGCCTGCACCTCACCATTGCCGATACGGGCTGGGGTAAAGCCGTATGGGGCAAACTGTACGGACAATGGATAGCCGGAGCCAACATCTTTGTATACGACCACGAGAAATTCACTCCTGCCGATATTCTGACAAAGATACAGGACTATCACGTCACCTCGCTTTGTGCACCGCCTACCATCTTCCGGTTCCTGATTCACGAAGACCTGACGAAGTACGACCTCTCTTCATTGCAGTATTGCACCATTGCCGGAGAAGCGTTGAACCCCGCCGTATTCGATACATTCAAGAAACTGACAGGCATCAGCCTCATGGAAGGTTTCGGACAGACCGAAACCACCCTTACCGTAGCCACCATGCCGTGGATGCAACCCAAGCCGGGCAGCATGGGATTGCCCAATCCCCAATACGACGTAGACCTGATAGACCATGACGGCCGTTCGGTAGAGGCCGGTGAACAAGGACAGATTGTAATCCGTACCGACAAAGGCAAGCCGCTCGGTCTGTTCAAGGAATATTACCGCGACGCCAACCGCACCCGCGAAGCATGGCACGACAACATCTATTACACCGGCGACGTTGCCTGGAAGGACGAGGACGGCTACCTCTGGTTTGTAGGCCGCGCCGACGACGTTATCAAGAGCAGCGGTTACCGCATCGGCCCGTTCGAAGTGGAAAGCGCCCTGATGACGCATCCCGCAGTTATAGAATGTGCCATCACCGGAGTTCCCGATGAAATACGGGGACAAGTGGTGAAAGCCACCATCGTACTGTCCAAAGACTATAAGAACCGCGCCGGCGAGGAACTGGTCAAGGAGTTGCAGAACCACGTAAAGAAAGTGACCGCTCCTTACAAATACCCCCGTGTCATAGAGTTCGTTGACGAACTTCCCAAGACCATCAGCGGTAAGATACGCCGTGTGGAAATCCGGAAGAACGACGAGAAATAACCGCTTCGGAATAAGCAGAAGCATAGATGGCTTGTAAAAGAGACAGCGGTTGTATCAAAATGATGACTGACGTATTATCTGTCATTCTATAATTGATACAACCGCTGTCCTGTTCTTTGGAATGAAGACTACCGCTTCCGTACTATATCCTGCAAACTCTTCTCTGCCGGCGACCACACATTCTCGGCCAATGCCGCCATACGAGGAAAGAGCGAGAACTCCGTTTCCATGTAACAGGAATATACCCTGTCCATAAGCACCCCGGATAAGTTCAGTCCGTCGAATAGTCAACGAATAAGGAAGCCACCGGAAATTCCACTGTTATTCCGATTGACCAGCATATTTCTTGAATAACATAGATGACGAATTATTAACCTTGCAAATATAAGATTTTCATGCAAATAAAAAGATAAAAGGATTATATTTGCACAAGATTCAGAGAACGCCACGACATCATGAATAGTAAAATGCGGACCGGAAGAGATATGATTCTCTTAATGATTATACTGTTTCTGTCCAATAATATATGCGCACAAGATGCTTATATCCACCGTCTCGGCATTGAAGGCCGGGCGGGATATATTTTCCCCACCAGCTCCTTTCTGCGGGGTGAAAACGATATGCGCAAAATAATGAGGTCTGCTTGCTCCGCCCACTTGAAGTACTCATTCCGGCTGCCACCGGGTACTGCCGCCGACCGGGTATACGGAAGTTCCTATCAGGGAATAGGATTGGGCTATTTCGATTTCGGCAACCGCAGGGAAATGGGAATTCCCGTTGCCCTCTACGCCTTCCAAGGCGCCCGCATCGCCGGAATCACTCCCCGCTTGTCGCTTAACTACGAATGGGGGTTCGGCGCATCTTTTGGCTGGAAGCCGTATGACTATCTCAGCAATCCCAACAATACTGTAATGGGAAGCAAAGTAAACGCCTATCTCAGTGCAGGCATTCACCTGAACTGGATACTTTCCCCGCGGTTCGACCTCAATATCGGCGCAACGGCAGTACATTTCTCCAACGGCAATACCCGGTACCCCAACACCGGACTGAACACGATAGATTTTAAAATCGGAGTGGCATATAATTTCAACCGGGACATTGACAAAACCTTGCAACCGTTGCAGCAAATTCCGGTTCCGGCATTCCCCCGGCATGTCAGCTATGACCTTATGCTGTTCGGTTCGTGGAGACGGAAAGCCGTAAACGTTCCCGGCGGACAAGTCCCCGCTCCCGGCAAATACGGCGTAGCCGGGTTCTGTTTCGCTCCGATGTATAACTTCGGATATAAATTCCGTGCAGGAGTATCTCTGGACGGTGTCTATGATGCCAGTGCCAACATTTATACAAAGGATTACGCTACCCAGCTCGACGATGCCAGCGAGGAAGAGGCATTCGGCACTCCCCCGCTTCGCAAACAACTCTCTCTGGGTGTCTCGGCACGCGGAGAATGGGTAATGCCCTACTTTACCGTCGGCATAGGTTTCGGAGCCAATATCCTGCATGGCGGGGGCGACTTGCAATCATTCTACCAAATCCTGGCGCTCAAAATAGATATGACCCGCGACACATTCCTGCATGTCGGCTACAACCTGAAGGATTTTCATGAACCCAACTATCTGATGCTGGGTATAGGGTATCGGTTTAATAACAGGCGTCCCCGGCTGTATCGTTAATTAGCAAGCACTTACCTGCTTAAATTATCCAAACAATGATTTTTCGGTATGATTAGACCTGTACAACCTCAAGATGTCAAGTACATCACCGATATTTATAATGAGTACATCCTCAACAGTACCTATACATTCGAAACAGAGCCGATATCTGAAGATGAGATGCGCCTGCGTATAGCAGAAATTTTTCCCCACTTTCCCTTTTTCGTATGCGAAACAGACCATAAAGTTGTGGGATACTGCTATGCACATCCCTGGAAACAACGGACGGCTTACCGATATACCCTCGAAACGACAGTATACCTGTCTGCCCGACATAGAGGAAAAGGACTCGGCAAACTGCTGATGCAGGTTCTCATCGAAGAATGCCGGCAACATAATTATCACACACTGATAGCTTGTATTACCGCTTGTAATACGGCCAGTTGTTCCTTACACAGCAAACTTGGCTTTACACAAGTTTCCCACTTCAAGGAAGTAGGCATGAAGTTCGGAGAATGGCTGGATGTAGCAGATTATGAACTGATATTGAAATAAAGAAAACTGTTTTTTGGTCGTCACTCGTCACCTATTGCCCGTATCCCTTTACCAGAGGGCGATACAGAGGTGACGAGAAGTGTGACGACCGGTGACGAGAAACTATCGGTCATCACTAAAATGTCCGCTTTTTCAGCATTTCATCTTCTATAACTACTTAATTATCTGTTACTTTACCCAATAATACACATCTCATCATATTTTGAGACATTCTGCCCATATTAAGGGGAAAAAGTACCCCAACCCCTTACATTTTGTCCCAAAATGCACAAGGAAAATACACTTTCTCCTTGTTCTTTTTCTTGCGTTGCACCTTATATTATGCCGTCATAGCTCTTGATAAATTCCGTTTTGCAGCTGCGAACCATACGGTTTCCATCTGCGGGCTGTACGGCCCGCAATTGGCAACCGTAGAGCCCGCAATTGCAAAACGAGGTTTTTGCTGATATACAGCTGCATTTACAATGCTCCTTTACGACATAATACACTATGGACAACGATATTTCTTACAGGGGATTCCAACTGAAACAGCTAACGTATATACTTTCGGTTTACATCTTGGTTTACATGAGCGGCATAATTCAAGGTAAAATGCAACTCTATTTTTGCTGAAAAACAGGGCGGTCCGAAAAAAAAATCCCTCAGATTGTTACGTTGACCCAAAAAAAATAAGATTTCCGATTTAGATAAAGAGCATAAAAAAAGCTTCATAAATCAATGATTTACAAAGCCTTAGATGAGTACTCGAAGCGGGAATAAAGAATTAAACCCATACAAAACATCAATCAAACACAATACACTAATAATCAACATATAACAAAACAAATTAATTGAATATCATTGCAAATATATGGTGCAAAATTGCAATTTAGTGGTGCAAAAAACGTATATTTGCACCACACTAATAATGGCAATGATTATGAAAGGACTAACACTATTCAGAAGAACAACCAAATCTGATGGAATAATCAAGTTAAGATTCCGTTTAAGAGACGGCAGAGGAGTAGATCTATACCATAAAAGTGAAATAAAAGCAGATCTTAAAGACCTTTCTAAATTTAATGATGACGGAGAACTCCGTCCTAAAGTATCAATCTACAATCATGAATTGAAAGAACAAATAAACCGTGAAATGTCTGCTATAGAAGCTGCATACCTAGAACTTTGTGGAAAAATGGACAAAAGTCTTATCACGGCTGCATTATTTGAAGAGACTATCAGCCGATATCTACATCCAGAAGACTATATAACAATAACCAAAGAAGAAACTTTATTGGAAAGATATTCCAGGTTCATAAAGGAAGGATATAGAGATGGAACTTTTGCAGACAAAAGAGTACTTCAATATAATGGATTATATAATGAGTTGAAAAGATATCTGACAATTCACAATCAATTATATGTTCTACCTAAAAATTTTACAGCAGACGATTTAATGGAACTTAGACTTTTCTTATTTGAAGAATATAAGTACGTTGAAAAATATCCATCCCTTTATAGCGAAATAAAAGAACGCTGTGTACCATCCAAAAAACGCACCCAAAATACTGTCGCTATAAAATTAAGAATGCTACAAGCATTTTATACTGAGTTGGAAGACAGAGACGAAATAAATGTGTCACCTTTCAGAAAACTTGGTAAGAATAGAAGAAAGGTTGTTATGAAAGAAAGCTATGATGCTCCTATATACTTGTTGCAAGAAGAGTTTCTAAAGGTTATGAATACTGAAGTACCAACAACCTTACAAGAAACTAAAGAGGCATTTCTTCTTCAATGCGCCTTCGGGAGTCGTATTGAAGACTTCAAATCTTTAAATATGGACAAAGTTGTTGTCAGTACTGATGGGATTCCATATTTACGTTATCTACCTCAGAAAACACTAAAAAGTAATGAACATAAAGATGAAGTAGAAATCCCCATCATGCGATATGCATTAGATATTATCAAAAAATGGCAATTTAATTTCCCTATTTTAAAATATGTGACAGGTAAAAGTGGCTACAATGTAAAAATCAGGAAGTTACTCGAATATTGCCAAATAGACAGAGAGGTGAAAGTTTTCGACAAAGATAGTTCAGACAATATCTATAAACCTTTATACACAATGGGCAGTAGTAAACTTTGTCGTAAAACTCATTTAGATATGCTAACAAAAGTACAAGTTAATATGTATGTTTCCGGACATCATAAGGAAGGTAGTAGTGCTGTAAAACATTACTCTTCTTTAATGCTAAAAGATCGTTTTATTTTGATGTGTGCCGCATATAAACAGCCCATATATAAAGTAGATAAAGAACTGAATGTAATAGAAGAGTCACATGAGTAACAAGATAGTAAGCATCATCATAAGATATATCTAAAAAAATTTGCACCAAATATGAAATCGGGTTAACAATATTCCATTAAATAATGTTAACCTTTTTTTTATGCTATTTGGACACACTTTTATTGATTATCTGGCAAAAATAACGGCATTCTAAAATCAGATGTTTGAACAGTACATTGGCATAAAATCAATTTAACTTTTATATATTAATCAAATACTCATAACTTAATAAATTCAACCAGTGGATAATAAGATGTTCATACGTTGAGAATTTGGCTGTAAAAAGCTTTGTACAATCATTTTTTTTCATTTGGACAGCAACGTCATAATACCATGAATAACAACAAGTTAATCAATATTTCAAGTTATTGCATCCATATTTTATTGATATATCTTTGCACGTGTCAAAGCTGTTATTCCATCATGTAACACGCTGAAACAATCGCAGGTGCAGTGGTGAATGTTTCACCAATGATGGCTGCCAACACCCCTGCTTACTAAATATATGGAAGATTTTAATAATAGAACATCACAAACACTAATGATTGTCTCAAAAGACGATTTAGAATGTATTGTCCAAAATGCTATAGACAAACTGCTCGAACAAAGAGAAAACAAACCTGAAGTTTTTCTAACAGCAGAAGAAACAGCCAAAAGATTAAAAGTAGACCGTTCCACCCTATGGCGTTGGAATAAAGAAGGATATCTTGTCGCCAACAAAGTTGGCAGCAAGGTTCGTTACAAATTATCTGACGTTGAAAGAATACAAAAGGGAGAACTAATATGAATAAACCTAACGATGAGGAATTAACCGCTTATATGAAGGAATCTGCCGTGAAAGCAAACGGTACTTATGAACAGTCACCAGTTGTATTGATGGTAGATGATGCCACAATCGGCACACTTGGAAACTTCAGTGCTTCTATAGGCAAAGCCAAAAGCAAGAAAACTTTTAATGTTACAGCTATTGCTGCATCGGCATTGAAAAACGGTACTGTACTGAAATACTGTTCATCATTTCCAGAGAACAAACGAACAGTTCTGTACATAGATACAGAACAAGGACGCCATCATTGCCAGAAAGTATTGAAAAGAATCCTGCGTCTTGCCGGACTCCCGGATGACAAGAATCCTGAAAATCTGATTATGCTGGCTTTGCGCAAATATGCACCTCCGATACGTCTGGCCATAGTTGAACAGGCTATCGGCACAATCCCCGATCTCGGACTGGTGATTATAGATGGCATCCGAGACTTTCTTTATGACATCAATTCCCCCAGTGAAGCGACCGATATTATTTCCAGATTCATGCAATGGACGGATGACCGCCAGATTCATATTCATACCATTCTCCATCAGAACAAGAATGACGAGAATGCTCGTGGTCACATCGGCACGGAACTGAACAACAAGGCTGAAACAGTCATGCAAGTAGAAGTGGACAAAATGGACAGGACAGTAAGTATAGTCGAAGCCATTCATATCCGTGACCGAGAGTTTAAACCGTTTGCTTTTCGTATAAACGATAATGTCTTACCTGAACTGCTGGATTCATATCAACCTCAGGAAAAGAAAATCGGAAGACCTGCAAAAGAACCATTTGATCCTTACAAAGAAATTTCTGAAAGCGTACATAGGGCTGCCCTAGACGCCGCTTTTGCAAACGTCTGTATTACCTGTTATGATGATTATCTAGAACGGCTAAAGGAAGGATATGCCCAACAGGACATAAAACTTGGACATAATAAAGCTGTCAAAGTTGCTACTTTTCTCAGTAACAAAAGGATGGTTATAAAAGAAGGAAAGGAATATAAAATCAACCCTAACAGCCATTATTGAATTCAACTTTACTTTATTGACAAGGTGTATATATTGAAATAAAGCAAAGCGGTTAGGTCATAAAATAATCTTCCGCTTTCGCTTTCAATAGCTATTTAGGATTATTACAAGCTCCTATATTAGTTTGCTGATAATGTAATAAGATATTAATTATCTGATATTACTACTTACTATACAGATGCATTATATAACATCTACTTCTTCTTTTTAAGTCTAAAATCTGTTTCTCCAGCAAACTTTGATTGATATAATAAGTCTTCAAATGTATCAACTGTCTTTATTTGAGGTATAATTACCTTTTTTATATCATCTAAAAAATCAAGACTTTCTCTTTGTGAATCTGCCATGAAATCCATAAAAGCATCCCAATTAGGTGGATAGAACAAATCTATTTCTGTAAGAAAGTACTTTTGGAGACCATTTTCATCACAATAAGAATTTATTGCAGACTCTAACAATGTTTTATATATCAAACAAATATGATATTCTGAATGTATATTTTCTTTAGTAAATAATGATGGTTCCCACTGTATGGCATTATCTAACACCTCTTGATCAAGGTGTCCCGAACATTTATTACGTAAATGATTCATTAATTCAAGTTTTTTACGTAATCCTTTCATCTTATCTGACAAAAGTTTATTACCATTTGTATACTTGCTCAAACATTTCAATGAATTTCCTAATATACTATAAGGAATGAATGCATTTTTTAATTGTCGAAAACATTCTATTAAATTATTATCTTTCACAGCTTGAAAATAAGCATAACCATTTTTTTCAATATCAGCACTTATTATCATTATACTAACATAATCTCGTTTCAATTCATCTTGTGTCATACTAATTTTAATATTGAAATAAAACGTTGTAGGTAATATTAATCTCCCAATAGAGTACACTTTGAATAACCAGCACTAAACACATTTCCAAACTCTTCCCTTCTTAAATATGTTCCTATTCATACCATCATTTCTTTGTTGGGCTTGCCCATCTGCCGTTTCTTTACACATTGGGGGAGCCTAATACCCCACTCATACAGTTGTGGGTATAAGTGTGCCAATCTAATCTGCAAGCAGAATTGGTTAAATAACTAACAATAAGTACTTAGAATTTTAATTTAAGCCAAAGACTATACTTGTTTATGATACAAATAACCTATATACTCAAAGATAAAAATATTAATCTAAATATAATTCTTCTAACTACTATTGCCACAAATATTTTATCATACTCTTTATAGTCTCATTCTCTAATTTCATACTCAACTGTTTTGAAATATCATTATCTCCAGCAATATGTAGCGGATGATTATAAATAATACCTAGTAAATAATAAGTTTCCGGAATTACCACTCCATGATTACGAGCAAAATTAAGTTTCTCTGTTGTACCGTGTGTAAGAAGAAATTGTTGCTTATGGTCATTCTTAGTAATACTATTATAAGTATTTTCTTCAATCTTAACTCTAATTGATACACATACAGCTAATGGATCATATACTTTACCAGGTTCCAATAAATATTTTCGCAATTCTCTATCAACCTTTTTTTTGAAATTTTGAGGTTTTGCCCAATCCAGATTAAGTGATAGACTTTTAAACTCCTTCGAAACGTCAATCTTATTAATATAAGGATGGTAGTGTAAATAATATGCATCTACAACATCTTTAATTAATGCATTTTCCCTAGCTCCAATAAATTTAATCATTTTATCACTAATTCTTCCATTAAATTCTTTTAGATAACATACATTTAACCGCTTATCATTAAAACAAAAATGTTTTAAATAATTCGGATCAATATGAGTTAATAAAATTGGGAAAATAATTCTTTTATTTTTTCTATAATCATCAATCAATGTCGATACATAATATTGAAAAGCAATGAGATTTGCATCATCCAAATAATCAAAGAACTCATCAATAACAAGAATACACGCTTTTGATTTCATAAATTGACACTCCATTAGTTTTGCAATAAATGTAAGAATGTCACGTTGACCACTAGAAATCATGTTTGCCTTAGGCCATTCTATTATCAATGAACGCCCTTTAACTGTTGACTTGATATCAAATCTATCTTTTATTGGATTTAGCTTATCAAGAGTAGAATCTATTTCGGCTTTAGTCTTAAGGTAATTAGCATATGCTAGGGCCTTTTTATAATTTGCTCCCATTTCACTCTTGACACGAATAATTTGCCATATAGTAAGAAATATATCAACCTCATCATTAACTCCTGTACTTTCAACTATGATTCCCCGTAATTTATCAAATTCTGCGTTAGTTATGCTTATAATATTATCATTAATTATTTCTTCTTTAATAGCTTTCGTCGTCTTTTTATGATCTATTTTATTGATTTTATCTATTATTGCATTAAAAGGGGTTGTAAAACGGCTTAACGAAAACTCTTTAAAGTCTACCTCTTCAATTAAATTCAAAATATTATACTGATTATAAATATATGATATATCATTTAAAAGTTTACCATTATTCCCAAAAGCATGTTTATTCTTAGATAATGAATAATTAAAATCGACTTTATTAGGAATAGTTTGGATCATTACTGTAGGACTGATGTTCATCGAAGCCTTCGGAATCAGTTTACCACTATATCTCTGAGCTGTAGCTTTGGGTTTAAGCTGGCAATTAATAACATATATATCAAATATACTTGATATAGAGTTGTGATTGTCATCTGCTTCTAAGATTTCCCCTGTACTTAACTTTAATTTTAGAACAGGCTTGTTAGAAACATCTCCATTATAATAATCACTTTTATCAAGTTCTATTCTTTTACTTTTAAGAGATTTAAATGCTACAGCTAATGAAGTCTTTCCAAAGCCATTAGGTGCAACTAGAATATTAGGTCGATTAGGTTGAACAAATTGTTTTAACTCAAAATTTTGTAACCCTTTTATATTTTCAATATGTATTTCTGTTATTACCATAGTTCTTATTATAAGGTTTTTCTGAAATAAAAGGTTTCATTACTTCGATGCTTCAAAAGCACTATACAATCTTAGGTATCATCGAAATAACATCTGGCATATTACGAGCCACATCCCATTTAGCTATTTGAATCATCTTCAAACGTTTGTCCTGACTATAGAATGTCAGATCCTCACGCTGTCGAATTAATTTTTCCAAACTTCCTGTTCCTGCAGATGAGAAAAGGAATGCCTTTTCAGGATTACAAATTCTACTATAAACCAATATTTGCCCTAAATCATGAGTATTCAAAGGAGTTTTCTTTGCTTCGATAAAAAACAAAGATACTTTCTGTTTTTCTTTCACAATACCTAATACATCTATCTGCATGCCAATTCCTACAACTTCAGGATATTCATTAATCACTCCATAATGTTCGAGAACACTATCTAAACAAACCTGACTTGTATCCTCTACTATTATTTCACAACCGCGATAATTATCTTCTAAATATTCTTGTAACCACTTACACATTGGCGGATACAAGTCTTTCTCTAATCTTACGTTTTTACTCATGATATCCTAATGCTTGAGCGAGTTGTGTCCATGACTCAAAATGTTGACCTCTAATTGTCCGAGGCAAAGATGGGTCAGACTCTGCCGGATGATGGGGTTTTCTTTTGAATCTAATAGGTTTCTCCCAATAGAATTTGTGAGTTGTTTCAGCATCCATGGTTTGAAGCAACTCTTCTGCATACATTTCCAATGCCCGTTGCTTATGCTTAATATTAAAGCCTATAGGAAGAAATTCATTAGCCCAGATCTTTACCTGATGTTCCTTTTTCCAATATCCAGTCTTTCCCTCATTATATTTAGTGACATTACTATCTCTAAAATTAGGATGTCCAAAATCTATTGTTTGTACAGGAATATCCAATGATCTTAATAAATTAGCAATTCCTATAACCATGCCCCAATTTCCAGGAATTTCTATATATACGCGATGATGACCAGGTTGACCAAAAGCAATATTTGATCTTCGAATATATGCCGTAACATCCGCAAATCCTCTCAATAAAGATTTCTTCTCATCTCTTGTCATACTAAAGACCTCATTAGGTAAAATCATTGTTTGATGTCTAGTTCCACCACCTAGAAACCTTATAATTTCTCTCATTATATATTCATTGTTATCCTTTTCAAAGGATATTTTAGTTGAGCGTCTCTCTTGCAAATGATTTACATTTGCTCCTATTAAAGGACGTACTATATCCTCAATATTAACAAGACTAGCCTGTACATATATAGCCGTATCCAAACCATCATCAGTCTGAATATTCTTATGAGGAATATCAATAGTCACACGAGTAGTCATTGCTCCTCTTTGAATTTCTCCATTGCCCAGTATCATTCCGAGCAGATATGCCATTTCAACGTTCATAATTTAAATATTTATCAATTTGATCAGCAATCGCCTTCGCCATTAAAGGCGGTACTGCATTACCTATTTGTTGTCTTACATATACTTTCGAGCCATAAAAAATGAAACTATCGTCAAAAGATTGAATTCTAGCAGCTTCCCTAGGCGTTATAGCTCTATTCAAAAAAGGATGATTGTTCTTACCATTAGATGCCGCATCAAATCTTGTATCTATAGTCGGTGACTGTTCATCCCATACAAGTCTTCCCCAAGTTGTTTTAAACTGTTGTTTTCCATGCAACTCTTGTGGAAGAAACTCTTTACCTTTTTCAGGCGGTATCATTTTTAACTTATCAATAGCTATTTGTTTATGTTTTGATGCTTGATGGTTGTACAACATATCAGATCCATTTCTCATAATTCGTTGGTATTCCGAAAATGTATCTGTAACATACTCCTGTTCAAAGCAGCCTTCACCAGATTCTAAATATGCCAAATCACCAATGGCATCTCTTACCGAAACTTTTTTATTAGTTGGAGAGGGTAAAGGTATCGATTTATACTTAGAACATATAAATATAGTACGTTCCCTTGTCTGAGGTACTCCAAAATCTTGAGCGTTAAGAACTCCAACCTCAACGTGATAGCCCATTTCTGAGATTTTATTCACAATCTCTTTTTTAAACCATCCTGCTGAAGTAGATAACAATGCCTTAACATTCTCTATAACAAATACATCAGGTTGAAGCTCTTTTACAATATTGAGATATTCAACAAACAAAAAATTACGAGGATCTTCAAGTCCTAATTTCTTACCTTTCATAGAGAAACCTTGACAAGGAGGTCCACCAATTATCATATTAACACCTCTTAGTTTACTTTCTGCAATAACCTGTTTTTTTGTTTCTGCATCAGTTATATCACCAACAATCACATTAGTTCCAGGCATATTCCGCTTAAAGGTTTCGGCTGCTTGTTGATTAAAGTCTAATGCAACTTCAGTGATAAAATGCAAATTCTTATGCATTCCATAAGAAAAGCCACCCGCTCCACAAAACATATATTTTCACATGCCTTTCCATATTTCCGTCCATCAGCATCACGCCCCGATTTAATTGTAATACAATCATCCCCCA
>ENA-USYP01000202-USYP01000202.1-human-gut-metagenome-genome-assembly--contig:-NODE-202-length-60289-cov-44.464193_pt1 | contig 60289 bp, 44 predicted proteins | sample MGYA00250065_ERZ773512 | MGnify/ENA primary metagenome ERZ773512 (study PRJEB29103, sample SAMN06112003) | human gut metagenome | biome: human gut; feature: ankylosing spondylitis patient; material... | reverse complement strand
TCATATTTCGTCTGTACCGTTTTTCTTTTCATAAACCTATAAAATCACGACTTGCGAGAGGACGCTTATATCTGCCCTTCACAACCCATAAAAGCACCACAAAATCTGCGACACTACGTAAGTTAAACTCCGGTTACATCAGATCCGCTTTTTCAGGAACGCAATAAATTTCTCAAAGTTCATCGGCGTTCCCTGTATTTTCTGCACTTCCAGCCGGTTTTTCTCATTGAATCCGACCAGAATGTTATGATTTGCCTCCGCAAGGTAATCCATGATACCATCAATGTCAGATTTTATATTCTTCGGGCACTGGATATACAAATGCCTGTTGGCGCTGATATGCAGTGTGTAGGAAATACTGAAATGATACCAGAAAAATTTATGGAGTGTGGAGTACTTGTAAATCCATATGATCTGGTCGATCGGGATGATCGCATTTCCGTAAACGGATGTCTCAATAAAAAAGTGTTCTGTGATAAACATATCTTCCGTTGCAAGCTGGGGCAGCGTTGCAAGTTCCTCCTCCGCCTGATCTAACAGCTTTTTCGGATTGCCGAACAAGGCGAGATCCTGGCAGCAGGGAGAGAGTACCGGGAAGAAAATAAACAGGATATAGAGTACGATACAGAGGATCGCATAAATACTGGTGCCAAATATGACTGTAAAAAGGATCGTATTTATGGTACGATTATAATCCGGTTCACTGATGTAATATCCGGAAACTTTGCTTGTGATTCCACTTTCTGTCCAGCCGAGATCGTCCGACATATTTTTTAAAAGTGACTGGAAAGAAACAGTGGACTTTTTGATCTTCCCGGTAAATGTTACCTCGTCAATGAAAGGAAGTCCCTCTTCACAGGTAGAAGGAGAAAGCAGTACGATGATACATTCATCATTCCGGATTGTGTAATAATAATAACCGGAAGTCCCGGCAAAGTTGCTTCTGGTGTATCCGGTGAATTTTAAATCTGTCAGTGTGGTATGCATGTTGGCAGCGTCATTGCGGTAGGCGGATTCCAGTGGGACATCATCCGTCAGATGCACCGGAAATAAAAGATCCGTCAGTGAAAATACATGCCATAGGACGATCACAATGATCAGATATACAATTGGTGAAAAAAGTCGCCGTTTATATAATGCTTTTATGTTTTTTGTGATATAATGGTCGTAATTCTCGGGCATAAAAAACCTCACTTTAAAATACTACTTGTAGTATAAGGGTTCGTGAAAAAATAATCAAGGAGAGAAAACATTGGAAGCATACAGCAGTTTTGCACAGGTATATGATCTTTTTATGGATAATGTACCTTATGAGGAGTGGAGCAGATATCTTATCAGTCTGTTAAAGGAGTATCAGGTGACAGATGGCACCGTGGTGGAACTCGGCTGTGGTACCGGAAAAATGACAAGGCTTTTGGCAGATGCAGGCTATGATATGGTGGGAGTGGACAATTCTGCCGAAATGTTAGAGATCGCAGGAGAGCGCCAGGAGGAAGAAGAGCGGAATGATATTTTATATCTTCTTCAGGATATGCGGGAGCTGGAATTGTTTGGAAATATCCGGGCAATTGTAAGTGTCTGCGATTCGATGAACTATATTTTGGAACCGGAAGATCTGAAAAAAGTATTTGAACTGGTAAAAGAATATCTCGCAGAGGACGGTGTGTTTATTTTTGATTTGAACACCGTGCATAAATACCGGGATCTGATGGGAGAATGCACCATCAGTGAAAACCGGGAAGAGAGCAGTTTCATCTGGGAAAACTATTTTTATGAGGATGAGATGGTCAATGAGTATGACCTGACGCTTTTTATCCGGGAGGAAAGTGACCTCTATCGGAAATACGAGGAACTTCATTATCAGAAAGCCTACGAATTAGAGCAGGTGAAAGAGCTGCTTTTGCAGGCAGGCATGGAGTTTGTGGCAGCGTATGACGCATTTACCCATGATCCGGTGACGGCAGAGAGTGAGCGCATGTATATCATTGCAAGACCGAAGCGGATTTAAGGAATATGATATAACAGAACAGGCACTTGCCTAATATAAAATAACAGGAAAAGAGGAAAAACATGAACGATTATATTGTAAGAGCAACTGCGGCAGATCATTCCATCCGCGCATTTGCGATCACATCCAAAAACATTGTGGAAGAGGCAAGAAAAGACCATAACACAAGTCCGGTGATCACAGCAGCTCTGGGTAGATTATTATCTGGTGCGGCCATGATGGGAACCATGATGAAGGGTGAGAAGGATCTTCTCACAGTACAGATCCAGTGTCAGGGACCGGCGCAGGGACTGACCGTGACAGCAGATTCCGCAGGACATGTCAAGGGATTTCCGAGAGTGGCAGATGTGGAACTGCCGCCAAATGCATTGGGAAAATTAGACGTAGGCGGGGCACTTGGACTTGGCGTCATGAGTGTGATCAAGGATATGGGCTTAAAAGAGCCTTATGTAGGACAAATCGCACTTCAGACCGGAGAGATCGCAGAGGATTTAACCTATTATTTTGCAACTTCAGAACAGGTTCCTTCCGCAGTAGGACTGGGTGTTTTAGTAGATGTGGACGGTTCTGTAAAGCAGGCAGGTGGATTTATTATTCAGCTGATGCCATTTACCCCGGATGAAGTTGTGGATGCACTGGAGAAAAAAATCAGCGAGATTGCATCTGTGACTGAGATGCTGGAAGAGGGCAATACGCCGGAACAGATTTTAGAGATCATTCTGGGTGATTTTGGACTAGAGATCACGGATACACTCCCGGCAGCATTCCAGTGTGACTGCTCCAAAGAGCGCGTTTCCCGTGCAATCTCAACCTTGAGCAAAAAAGATTTGGACGATATTATCAACGATGGTGAAGCGATTGAAGTAAAATGCCAGTTCTGTAACAAGGCATATCATTTTGAAGTGGACGAACTGAAGGAGATGAGAAAGTAGTGAAACAGGGATTTGTCAAGGTGGCAGCCGTCACCCCGAAAATTGTAGTTGCGGATACAAAAGAGAACACCGCATTAATCTGCGCAGAGATTAAAAAGGCAGAGAAGGAAGGGGCAAAGATCATTGTACTCCCGGAACTTTGTATTACGGGTTATACATGCAGTGATCTGTTTTTACAGGAAAAAATGTTGCGTGAAGCAAGACAGTCGCTCCTTGAGATCGCTGCGTTTACCTTTGCATTGGACTGCATCGTGTTTGTGGGACTTCCACTCGAATACAACGGAAAGCTTTATAATGTGGCTGCCGCTGTGAGCAATGGAAAAGTGCTTGGTTTTGTGCCGAAAACATATCTGCCAAATTACAATGAATTTTATGAGGCAAGACATTTTACAAGAGGAATGGAAGAAATGGTGCAGGTAAGCCTTGGAGAAGAAGTGGTTCCAATGGGCAAAAAGTTATTATTTACCTGCCAGACCATGCCGGAACTGAAAATCGGTGTGGAACTCTGCGAGGATCTCTGGACGCCGGAACCACCGAGTATCCGTCATGCGTTAAACGGTGCGAATGTCATTGTTAATCTGTCAGCATCGGATGAGACGACCGGAAAAGACATTTATCGCGAGGAGCTGGTTGGCGGACAGTCTGCAAGGCTACTGTGCGGCTATATTTATGCGAGTGCCGGAGATGGGGAATCCACGCAGGATGTCGTCTATTCCGCGCATAATATCATTGCGGAAAATGGAAGGATTTTAAAGAAAGCGAAACGTTTTGCGAATGAAACAGTTTATTCGGAGATCGATGTTTTGCGTCTGAACGCAGAGCGCCGCAGAATGACTACATTTGAAACCAGAATGGACGGTTACACGGAAATTCCATTTGCATTGAAAATAGAAGAGACGGAACTGACCAGATACATTGATCCAATGCCGTTTGTTCCGGGCAGTAAGACAGACAGAGAGCGCCGTTGTGATGAGATTTTATCCATTCAGGCGATGGGACTGAAAAAACGTCTGGAGCACACACACTGCAAATCTGCCGTGATCGGTATCTCCGGTGGATTGGATTCTACACTGGCATTGCTTGTGACGGTGCGTGCATTTGATCTGCTCGGCATGGATCATAAAAATATTAAGGCTGTGACAATGCCGGGATTCGGAACAACGGATCGTACTTACGATAATGCGGTGAGCCTCATCAAATGTCTCAATGCGGATTTTATGGAAGTCAGTATCAAGGATGCGGTCAATATCCATTTCCGGGATATCGGACAGGATCCGAAAGTGCACGATGTGACTTACGAGAATGGACAGGCACGTGAGAGAACCCAGATTCTTATGGACATTGCAAATAAGACCGGTGGTATGGTCATCGGCACAGGCGATCTGTCGGAGCTGGCACTCGGCTGGGCGACTTACAACGGAGATCATATGTCCATGTATGCGGTGAATGCGTCTGTGCCAAAGACACTGGTCCGCCATCTTGTCCGGTATTACGCGGATACCTGTGGCGATGAAGCGTTAGAAGCGGTTCTTCTCGATGTTTTGGATACACCGGTTTCACCGGAACTTTTACCGCCGGAGGATGGGAAGATTTCCCAGAAGACGGAAGATCTGGTCGGACCATACGAATTACATGATTTTTATCTGTATCATATGCTTCGTCTTGGCTATGCGCCGGCAAAGATTTACCGTCTGGCGAAAGTTGCTTTTGTGGGAACTTATGATGATGAAACCATTTTGAAATGGTTAAAAACTTTTTACCGCAGATTTTTTGCACAGCAGTTCAAACGTTCCTGCCTGCCGGATGGACCAAAAGTCGGAAGCGTTGCTGTCTCTCCGCGTGGAGATCTGCGTATGCCTTCGGATGCGTCTGCACGGATCTGGATGGAAGAACTGGAGGCATTAAACACCGAGAGGAGATAGCAGCATGCAATATCGGAAAGATAAATATGGAAACGATATTTCTGCGCTTGGCTACGGCTGTATGCGTTTTACGAAAAAGGGGAACAGCGCAGACCTTGACAAAGCAGAAAAAGAAGTGATGGCGGCAATTGAGGCGGGGGTCAATTATTTTGACACTGCCTACGTGTATGCTGGAAATGAAGTGGCAGTGGGAGAAATTTTACACCGGAATCATTGCAGGGAGAAAATCAACCTTGCCACAAAGCTTCCGCATTATCTGATCAAGTCGATCGATGGCGTGGAAAAAATGTTTCAGGAGGAACTGCGCCGCCTGCAGACCGATTACATTGATTATTACCTCATGCATATGCTGACGGACATTCCAACCTGGGAGAAATTGAAAAAACTGGGGATGGAAGAGTGGATCAGGGAGAAGAAAGCGTCCGGGCAGATTCGGCAGATCGGATTTTCCTATCACGGTAATTCCGCGATGTTCTGTCAGTTAGTAGATGCTTACGACTGGGATTTCTGTCAGATCCAGTACAATTATATGGATGAACATTCTCAGGCTGGTGTGGAAGGACTGCGCTATGCGAATAAGAAGGGACTTCCGGTCATCATTATGGAACCGTTACGAGGCGGTCGTCTGGTGAACCTTCTCCCGGAATCTGCGAAAGAGTTATTCCGCAGGGATGAAAAACATCGCACTCCGGCAGAACTTGCGTTGAAATGGCTTTACGACCAGCCGGAAGTGACCTGTGTGCTCTCCGGCATGAATTCCATGGAGATGGTGGAACAGAATGTAAAAACTGCCAGCGAGTCACTGGTGGGATGTCTCACACCATCCGACCGGGAGCTGATCGAAAAGGTAAAAGATGAGATTAAGAAAAATGTAAAAGTGGGATGTACAGGATGTGGTTACTGCATGCCATGCCCAAAAGGAGTGGATATTCCGGGTACATTCCGCTGTTATAATGCGATGTATTCCGAAGGAAAAAAATCGGGAAGAAGAGATTACCTGCAGTGTACTGCATTTCGAAAAGATACGAGCAGTGCATCCCAGTGTATTTCCTGTGGAAAGTGTGAGAAGCATTGCCCGCAGCATATTGAAATCCGCAAGGAGCTGAAAAATGCTGCAGCAGAACTTGAGGATGTGAAGTATAAAGTTATGAAAACAGGAATCCAGCTACTGAAATTGTGGTAAAAACATAGTTAGATCTGTCTTGGCTTGCGCACCGGTTTTGCAACGGTGACAGCAGCCCAGTTTGTTGTATAAACAACAGAATACATAAACACTGCGAGTACCATTCCAGTCACAACGTCGAAAACAGAGTGCTGTTTTAAAAACATTGTGGATAAAATAATAAGTACCATTAAAACTGCGGAACCATAGCGGACAGCTTTATTTTTTTTGAAATTATCACTATGCCACACCGCAATATTGACCGCAATGGAGTTGAACACATGGACACTCGGAAACAGATTCGTCGGGGTATCCGTTGCGTACAGCCATTTGACTAACTGGATAAAAATATTGTTATGCTCAAAGTAAGCCGGTCTTAAATAATGACCATTTGGATAGATCGTTGAAATCACAAGGAAAACGGTCATTCCGGTAAAAAGCATGGCACAGAGTTTGAAATATTCATCTTTATTTTTAAAATAAAAATATACAACAGCCCATGCAACATATCCAAACCATAAAAGGTAAGGAACAATAAAATATTCACAGAATGGGATCAGATCATCTAATGCAGTATGTATCACATGAAAATGTGTTGTGACAGTCCGCTCTAAATGATGAAACCACGGAAAATAAATGCAAAAATAAAGAAGCAGAAATGCATGTTTGTTTTTTTCTATAAAAGCATTGAGTCTGCTTTTCATATCGGTCTTCAAAATATCACCTTCCTAACAGGTTTTTAAGTCAAAATATTTTCTTTTCCCTACATTGTGGGATTATAGCATAGGCAATTTTAGGAAACAATTCCCTTTCCTCTTTTTTAAGAAAGATTATTGAATATTTAAAGATTTCTTAAGGTAAATAGCTGGTTTTTGTGCAACCCTACAAACAAATGCAGGAGGAAATTTTTACCTGCATTGTTACGAATTGAAACAAATTCATTACGCAAATATTACGATTGTCACAATTTATTGACAAAGCCTTTTTTCTACCTATAATAGAGTATGGTTTTGCTGAAAATAGGGCGTATATCGCTACGTCTTTTTGAATAAGCTACAAAAGAGTGAGAGGAAGAATTATGAAAAAAGAAAAAAAGAAAATTTTCGTGATTGTCGGTGCAGTCGTGGCATGTCTCGCGGTTGTTTATGTTGGGTTTGGAATCTTTTTTCAGAGTCATTTCTGCTTTGGAACAACCATTGACGGAATTAAAGCCGGTGGCAAATCAGTGGAAAAAGTTGAGCAGCTCATCACAGAGGAAATCGACAGCTATGTGCTGAATCTGGCAGAGCGTGAGGACGGCAGCGAGAGCATTTCCGGAGAATCCATTCAGATCGCACCGGTATTCAACGGTGAAGTGGAAGAACTTTTGAATGGACAGAATGGGTTCGCATGGGTGGTGACACTGTTTAAACATGACAATCTTGAACTTGCAAAAGTGGTAACATTTGACGAGGACGCTTTGGATAGTCAGATCGATCAGTTAAACTGCATGCAGGCATCCGAACAGCGTGAGCCGGTGGATGCAACTGTTTCCGCATATACAGCGGACGGATATTCTTTGGTTCCGGCAGATTATGGTACAACGATCGATAAGAACACATTCAAAAAAGCAGTGGAGGATTCCATTTTGGTTTTGGCAGATGAGCTTGATCTTGACGAGGCTGACTGCTATGTGAAACCTGAAATCGAAGACGACAATGAAAAGCTGCTGGCAGTGATTGACGAGATGAATAGTTATGTCGGAACAACAATCACATATGATTTTGATGTCGCAAAAGAAGTGTTAGACGGAGAGCGTATTTCCGAGTGGCTTTCTGTGGATGATGATTTAAATCTTGTGGTGGACGAGGAAGGAGTCCTTTCCTTTGTAAAAGAGCTCGCAAGTGAATACAACACCTGCTACAAGCCAAAAGAACTGAAAACTTCCTATGGTTCAACGGTCACAATTTCCAATGGACCTTACGGATGGAAAATCAACAATTCCGAGGAAGTGGCACAGATTTTAGATGATCTGAAAGCCGGAAAAAAAGTGGAACGTGAACCGGTTTATGCGCAGACTGCAAACAGTCATGGCGAAAATGATTATGGTAATTCCTATGTGGAGATTAACCTTACTGCACAGCATTTGTTCCTTTATAAAGATGGTGTGCTTGTGACAGAGTCCGATTTTGTATCCGGAAATGTTGCAAAAGGGCATGCAACACCAGGCGGCGCATTTATGCTTACCTATAAAACATTGAATGCTGTTTTACGCGGACCGGACTATGAAACACCTGTTACATATTGGATGCCATTTAATGGTGACATCGGAATGCATGACCTGACTTCCAGAAAAGCTTTTGGAGGAGATATTTATAAGACAAGAGGATCTCATGGATGCATCAATCTTCCATATTCGGCAGCCAAGAAAATCTATGAGACGATCGACAAAGGATACTGCGTCCTTGTTTATAACCTCCCGGGTACGGAAAGTGATACCGTAAAACAGAAAGAGGCAACAGCGGTTGTCAACACCATTAACAGCATCGGAACAGTAACATTAGAGAGTGAACCTGTCATCGTGGCAGCAAGAGCAGCATACGATGCGTTATCGGATACAGCAAAGAGTTATGTTACCAATTATCAGACACTTGTGGATGGTGAGGCGGCACTGGCAGCTTTAAAGGGTGGCGCTGCAGCGGCTGCACAGCAGCCTGCGGCAGACCAAACAGCCCCTGCAGATGGCTCAACAGTTGCTCCTGCGGATCCGGCAGCGCAGACAACGGATGGAACTGTGGCACAGTAAGCGGAGTTTGGAGCATTTTGGCATATGCCGATTGTGATGTTATAGGATATCTATAAATTTTAAAATGAAATTTTCACAAAAAAGAGAAGCAAAAATCAGATGAAAAATGATTTTTGCTTCTCTTTTTTGTGACAGAACAAATGTTCTTGATATTGTGGTACATTTATATTATAATAAGAAAATACATTTGGAGGTCACAAAATGAAGAACACAAGTTATAAAAATAAACAATTCGTACTTTTAGGAATGATTTTTTTAAGCGTGGCTGGCATTGCCGGATGTTCCAAGGTGGAACTCGCGCAGAGCACAGTGACACTGGAGCTTGGCGATGAGCTGTCGGAAAATGTTGCAGATTATCTGCAGGATCCGGATGAGAAAATCTTAAAGGGTGCAAGCCTTGATCTGTCAGCAGTAGATGAAACAAAAGTTGGTTCGTACAATGCTGCCGTTGCATATGATGGGAAAAATTATCCATTTACGGTAGAAGTGAAGGATACGACTTCACCGCAATGCAAAGCAAAAGATTATATCTACATGCAGCCGGGAACTCTGATCGTGGATGATCTGGTAACGGAGATCAAAGATGCATCGGAAACTTCCAGTGGGATCGTTTCTTGTGAGAGGAAGGATGATCTTGCAGCCTGTGATTATGATGATATGCTGCAGAAAAAAGCGGTGGTAGATACTACTGATTCGTATGATGAAGCAGACTATCAAGAAAGTGTTCAGTTGGATGAAGAAGGCTGCTATGAAGTGACAGCCCAGGTAAAAGATAGTGAAGGCAATTTTACAGATATAACATTAAACGTTTACGTGGATGGCACAGCTCCAGAGCTGGCACAGAATGTGATCGATCTGGATGTGGATGCATCCGGGATCAGTATTGACGACATCAACACGGATGATGCGGAAAAGATTGCAGACATGCTGCATGAGCTTCCGGATTTTTCAAATGCGGAGTGGGCGGCAGCCAGTGATGCATTTTGCGGAGACAATGCGATCAGCTACGAATTTGAGCAGAAATCTTTTAATCTGCAGAAAGAAAACCCGGTTGAAGTATTAAATGTACACTGCACAGTGCTGGATCAGGCTGGAAACGAAAACAAGGCAGATTATGAAGTGACGGTAACATATACAGGTTTGGATGCAGCCGCTCTGATCGAAAAGACGGGTCTGATTTTACAGACAAGTGATGTTACTGCAAATGAAAAGAAATCCGGCAAAAGTGATAAGAAATCTGGAACTACAAATACTCAAAATCAAGTATCTCAGGCTAGTGGAAAATCCAATACTAACAGTTTGGGTATTACAGATGATGAATTAGTAGAAATGTTTAATTCAATGACACCTGACGAAATAGATGAATTTTTAAATTCTTTATTTGAAGATAACAGCAATGATAATTCAAATATATCTGGATATTATGATAGTAATTATGCTCAACAGGTATTTGCAATGGTAAATCAGGAAAGAGCAAATAATGGTGTGGATGCATTAACATGGGATAGCAGTATGGCTTCATACTCTGATCGAAGGGCAATGGAAATCACTACGGATTTTAGCCATAATTCTGCAGGTGGAAAAATGAACGTAGGAGAAAACATCGCAGAAGGGGCTATTTCACCGGAAATGGTAATGGATGGGTGGATGCGAAGTGATGGACATCGTGCCAATATTTTAAATGCAAGTTACACAAAAATCTCTGTTTCATGCTATTATGATGGCTCAACTTATTACTGGGTACAGAATTTTGCTTATTAAAAGCATTCCTTTAAAAATTTAATAAATTGCACTGATTTTATTGGTTTGGTATAATGAATGAGGTGCTACGAGAAAACGGTAGGCGGTTAAGCCCTCAACAGAGGGACTGGACCCTCTGATTACATAGAGATCTTCGAAAGAGGAAATTTGTTGACGGAGGGATGCAAGATGGTTACATATTCAGACTTGTTTGAATTTGTTATAATGCTGATTGCGTTTGCTACTTTTATTTATAAAATTAGCAAAAAAAAATAACCGCCAACCTGGGAATTGGCGATTATTTAAGATAATTAATCAATAACCGGGCTAACCGTCTATCGGTAGCACCTTTACTATTATAATAGCAACGAGACATCTAAAAGTCAAGTTGAGAAAAATAAAAACATATAATCATTAACAGTCCGGTTATTCGCATTTTTTAGTGCGATGCCGGATTCTTTTTTTATGTTCAAAATAAGAAAATGAGCATTTTTATACTTTAATTGGTTAAAATCCACAAAAATTTGGACGAGATTTCGGGATTTATTACGTATAGAATAATACAATATTTTAGAATACAATAGAAATGCGAAAAAAAACGAAAACATGTGAAGAGGGGGATTGTTATAGAATCACATGCAAGTAGGGGAGAAAAAGGAGAAGGAAGAATGAGAAAGTTAACGAAAAGCTTTCAAAAGAGGCAAAGCATTGCAAGCAGAGTACTGTGTTTTCTGCTAGTGCTTGCAATGGTAGTAACAATGGTTCCGGCGCTTGGCGGCGGAAACAGTACGGTTCAGGCAGCGGAGAAAGAAAAGAATCTGACGATCCACTTTATGATGCCGTCAAATTGGGGTTGGACAACGCCGGCAATACAGTTTTGGGGTGGAATAGCAACAGTGACGGGAAATACGAATACGGAAAGTGTGGACGGTACAGAGATACCGGGCTGGGATGGAGCCAAAGCCTTTTTCATGACACAGGCAGGTGATACAACAGAGTATACACTGAGTGTCAAAGGCACTTTTACAGGTTTTCAATTCCTGGATTTTGATAATACCAGAAATAATATAAATCCCGGATATAATTCAAAATTATCACAGTATACAGAAGATAAACCGACCGATGTTTATTATATTCAGAAAGATGGAGCATGGGCATATTATCTGGATGCAGATGGAACAACAGTAGTTCCGGATTTACCGAAGACGGAAACAACTTTTCTTTTAGTAGGAAATATTCCGGGAATGGCATGGGATCCAAGTGCAAAGCCAAATTTTGTGAAATCAATTGAAAATGAAAATGTTTATAGTATTACATTGAATGCTGTTCCAGCAGGAAAGTATCAATATAAAATTTTAGAGGATGCGGCAACCGAAGGATGGAATAAATATTGGGCGCAAAATGATGGCAATTTGAGTTTGAACCTTAATGCACCGGCAGATGTCACATTATCTTTGGATAAAACAGATAAGACAAAGGAAACTAAGGTAAATATCGCATATATAAAAGATCTTGTGGTAGAAGTACCTGCGCAGATTCAAAAAGGTGTTACGATGGAACTTCCGGTAACAGGAACTTATTATGGTGACGATGGAAATGTTCAGAATGGAGTGAGTGTTACATATACAGCAAAAACAGAGGGAATTACTTTAAATGGTAACGAAATTTCAGTTCCTATATCTTACGAGGGAACGGAAGTGACAGTTGTAGCTGCTTATAATGGAATTGAAAAAGAGATAATAATTCCAGTGGTAGAGGTAGTTTATCATTACACCATTTACTATTACGATTTCGATGCAACACATATGTCAGAAAATGCATCTGATTTATGGATATGGCAGAAATCCGGTGCGGGTGCAACAGCAGGAACTCTTTTCACTGCAAAGGAAAAACTTTCCGATGGAAATGAGTGGCTGCGTGCAGATGTGACACTCCCATATACCGACGTCCAGATAATTCCAAGATCTAAAGACGAGTGGAAATGGCAGGGAGATACGGTTTTATACAATAACAGCGCAACAGCCGAAAACGTCACACTCTACATTGTATCCAACAGCAATCAGGCGTACACAACACTTCCAGAATTGGTTAAGCCAAAATCACGCAGCATCATGATCGAGTACGACAGACCGGCAAAGGATTATGAGGGCTGGAACATTTACACCTGGAACAGTGGATTTGGCTCTGATGTATCTGTAGCATTTGCAGACATCAATGGCAAAATGGTTGCAAAAATACCGGTAAAAGATTCAAAAGCAGATCTTAAATTGTCTTTCTGTATGAGGCACAGCACGGCAGCTGATGAATGGGAGAGCAAAGACGGCGGAGATCATTATGTGACGATCCCGGCAGACCAGTCAGTGGTCAAAGCAGTGTTTACGCAGGGAGAGGGAATCACAGAGGTACTGCCATACAACGCAGGTTACGAGATGGATGGAGCGAATGACACGATCCATTTTTATTACAGAAACGATACGCTGGCAGCAGAAAACAATCTTGCTTCTTTAGACGGCAAAGTCAGTGTTGTTGTCAACGGACAGACCTGCCCGATGACTTATGATGCAGCAAATGACCGCTTTGGATACGATTTCACTGGCGTTTCCACTGGTGATTACTATTACTATTATGTGGTAGGTGGCATCGAGGAATTAGATGCGTTTAACAGTGAAAAAGCTGATTACAGCGGAAAAGAATGCAGCGTATGCCACTTCAAAAAAGCAAATGTGAGCGTAACGGCTTCTTTATCACAGTATGCAATGGATTACAATGACAACAATGTGTTATCCGTAGAATTGACTGCAAAAGACGGAGAAGGTCTTGAAACGTCTGAAATTGCTGCGATCACAGCCGATCTGAGTGAGCTGGGACTGGGAAAAGAGTTTGCGATCGAGCCGGAACTTATGGAAGGAACAATCTCCTGCCTGAATACAGTTGCAGCAGGCGTGAAAAATATTCCGGTCACAGTGAAAGATATTTATGGAAATGTATACACAACAGCGACAAATGTTACCGTCACAGAGCGCAAAAAAAGTGCCGGAGATTTCGACTGGGATGAGGCAGTGATTTACTTTGCAGTGACAGACCGTTTCTTTGACGGAGATGCAGGAAATAATGACGCATATGGAGTGGGCGATTACAATATTGGAGAAAAAGGCGGTTCCAGCTATCACGGTGGAGATTTTGCCGGATTAAACCAGAAACTGGATTATTTAAAAGATCTGGGTGTGAACACAATCTGGATCACTCCGATCGTAGAAAATATCACAGAGGATCAGCATGATAATGAGACAGATACCGCTACCTATGGCTATCATGGTTACTGGGCAAGCGATTTCACAAAGTTAAATAAACATCTTGGAACAGAGCAGCAGTTCAAAGCATTACTGGATGCCGCTCACAGCAAGGGAATGAAAATCATGGTGGACGTTGTGTTAAACCATGCAGGTTACGGTACAGAAAAATACTTCAACAGTATTTTAACAGATGCAGATGGAAACAGTATTTCCATGATCCGTGACTCCAACAACACGATCAGCGGTGATGATAAATATGATTCATTGTCAGATCTGCCTGATTTTGTGACAGAAAACAAAGCAGTGACAGACCAGCTTGTTACATGGCAGACCGAGTGGATGTCAAAATACAGTATTGACTATTATCGTGTGGATACTGTAAAACATGTAGAGACAACGACATGGGCAGCATTTAAAAATTCCCTGACCAAAGTAAATCCTGATTTTAAAATGATAGGAGAGTATTCCGGTGCAGGATATGCCAACAATGCAGGAGAATTAGGAACCGGAACGATGGATGCACTTCTTGATTTTGATTTCAACGATTTTGCACAGAACTTTGTGACAGGAAATATTTCCAGCGTGGAAAATTCACTGCAGAAGAGAAACAATGCGATCAACAACACCTCTGTCATGGGAAGCTTTTTGAGCAGCCATGATGAGGACACTCTGCAGTATAAACTTGTAAATGAGAGCAAAATCAGCGAAGAAGAAGCTTACAACCTGATGAAAGTGGCAGCAACACTTCAGATTACCGCAAAAGGTCAGCCGGTGCTCTATTATGGAGAGGAGATTGGACAGGGTGGAGCCAACAACTGGCCGCTCCAGACAAACCGCCGCGACTTTGACTGGACAGAGCTGGAAAAACAGAAAGCAGACAGCAACAGTATTTACAACCACTACAAGACAATGCTTGCAATCCGCAATGCGTACACAGATGTATTTGCAAGAGGAAACAGAAGCACAGTTGCAGTTTCCGACGCAGATGGCTATGAAGTGATCAGCAGAAGTTATGGAAACAACACCTTATATGTAGGAATGAATGTGAAAGAGGCAGAGAAAGAAGTAGTGATCCCGGTAGCAGAGAGTGCCGGAACAGTTCTTAAAAACCTTTATGATGGAAAAACTTACACTGTTTCTGCTGACCGGAACGTTTCTGTTACCATTCCGGCAGCAAAAGATGGTGGAACGATTGTTTTGACAGCGGAGACAAAAACAGAACCGGCTCCGGATGAAAAACAGGATGATAAGAAGACAGATACAGCAGAGAGCAATGGAAATGCACAGTCTTCCGGAAACAACGCAAACCAGAGCACTTCTGCAAATAAGACAACTCCAAAACAGGAAGAACAGGCTGTAGCAGAAGTAACCGTGCAGGAGGAGAGTTTTGCAAATGTGATCGAGGCAGTGAATAAGGCAAAAACCGGAAGTAAAATCCGTGTAAACCTGTTAAAGACAACAAAGATTCCAGCAAATGTGTTCGAGAGTATCAAAGGAAAAGATATGAACGTAACCTTCAAGGTAAGTGATCAGGCCAGCTGGATCATCAATGGAAAAGATATCACCGGTAATGTGACAGCACCGATCGATCTTGGTCTGGTTGTGGGAACAAGTGATATTCCAAAACAGAAAGTGACAGCGCTGGCAGACGGAAATGAAACCATCCAGCTCTCCTTAAATTATGACGGAGTATTTGGTTTTGAGGGAATATTGAGACTTTCCGTTGGCACGGACCACAGTGGAAAAATAGCAAATCTTTATTACTATAACGAGACAACCGGTAAGTTTGAGTATTATCAGGCAGTACAGGTAAAAGAAGATGGTACTGTAGACTTTAAGTTCTCACATGCATCCGATTATGTCATCGTCTTAAATGACACAGATATGAGCCAGACAACAGGCAGTGTGATCGCAAGTCCGAAGACTTCGGATAACACACCGATCGCAGCAGCAGTGATATTATTACTGTTTGGCTGTGCGCTGATGGGAACCGCATACAGAAAAAATAAACACTTCTAAATGAAATTCATAAGATGGCACTAAAAAAAAATATGCCGCACGAAAAAATACCTTCTCGTGCGGCATATTTTGTGTATGTGAAGGAAAAATTAATTTTCTTCCACGATCACCACGCCCCATGGTTCCAGCGGAAGCGTTTCCTGTTCCATTATTTTTCTGCCGGACAATAATTCCGTGCCAGAGATCCCTTTGCAGATGGCGGTCTGTTTTTCACTGGAATAATTGAAGTAAAATCTTACCCGTTTTCCAAAATCATTGACACCTTCCCGGATGATCAATGGAAAGTGGCATTCCGGATGTGCTAAAAGTGTTTCCGGAAGCGAGGCAAAGTAATGGACCAGAACTTTTTCCAGAAGAGCACCGTCAAACATGCTGGAGAGATACAGTGCCGAACCTTTTCCAAACTGGTTGACTGTGGCAGCTGCATATTTTTTCCAGACCGGGTGATCGTAGAAAAAGAGCGGTGTGGCGGTATCGCAGGTCACAAGATCCATCCAGTGCAGACATTTGCTGCTGTTTGTGCAGGATTCATCGGAACATGACGAGCCGGCATCGGAAGCCGCATTTTCATGACCGGAGCAGGATGGATGAGTCATAAAATCAGGCAGTGTTACCGAAACATCTACAGGGTAGGTATATTGGTCATAGTGGATACCAAGACATTCCTGTAAAATGTGAGGCTGTGTGTCCGCATAAATTTTTAACTGTTCATCTGAAAAACCGGAACGGAACGTCGTGATCAGATGTCCGCCGTTTTTTACATAATCAGAAATTGCGGTGAGCAGATCTTCGGAAGCACTGTAAAGTGCAGGCACGATCAGGCACTCGTAGGAAGAAAAATCACGTTCCGCAGAGGAGATCATGTCGTACTCGATATTTAAATGGTACAGAGCATCGCCAAGCCAGCGGGCAACGGTGTTATAGCTGTAATTGCCGAGGTCTTTCAATGGGAAAAGACGCAGTCCGGTCAGGGAGTTATTGTCAAGCAGGATGGCAGCACGGTTTTTCTTTTGCAGGTTACTAAGGTGGGGGCCGATCCGCTTCCAGTCTGCGCCGATGGATGCAGCTTCCCGGTAAGTCTCATTTTCGGAAAAATCGTGTGACAGGATGCCCTTCCAATAGCTCTCAATCGCATTGTGGATCGAGTGCCAGTGCCAGTACATGACACTGTTGGAGCCGTTTGCAATGTGGCTGTAGGCCTGAAGCCTGAGCTGCCCCGGATATGGAAGCCATGCGATATTTCCCTGAGCCTGTGTCTCTAAAACAAGGTAATTGTCTTTCTTTAAGCTGCGCGAGATGTTGCCGCAGAAGGTGATCTCCTCTCCGGTAAGAAGTGACTGGGAAGGATGATAAATGTCACATCCGGCAACGGTCATGCATCTGGCAGCTTCGTACTGGTTGACCTCCGGCTGATAGCCGATGGAATGGTCTGTCCAGTCGTAGTCGAAGTTCTGTGTGATGAACTGATCCGGGCGCTTGTATCCGAAAACGATCGCAGCCTGCCATGCTAAAAATCTGGTCACAAGCAGACGCTGGAATTTGGCAAATTCAGCGGCAAGGCTTTCATTGATCGTGCCACGGATATCCGGGAAATCTTCCCATGTGTTGACGCGGTTGCTCCAGTAGTCCAGCCCGAACTCGCGATTGAATTCATTGATATCCGGGTATTTTTCCTTTAAATAATCGACAAACATTGCCTGGACACGCGGACCGGCAGTGCCGTAGCTTTTGGTCTCATTGTCCAGCTGAAACCCGATGATATGCGGAACATCTTTGATATGTTCCATCATTGCGCGGATAACCCGCTCGCAGTGGAACAGATAGCCTGCGTGTGTGATATCCATATTCTGTCTTGCACCATAAATGTTCTGACCGTTATTGGTCAAAGCCAGAATATCCGGGTATTTTTTTGCCAGCCATGCCGGGATGGCGTAGGTCGGTGTCCCGACAATGACAGAAATATGGTGGCGTGCAGCCGCCTCAAGCATTTTGTCGAGATGTGTGAAATCAAAGATACCGTCTTTTGGCTCGATGGTGCTCCAGGTCGATTCTGCGATACGGATCGTGTTCATGCCTGCTTTTTCCATCATTTCCATGTCTTTTTCCACGCGGTCATATGGAAGATATTCCGAGTAATAAGCTGCCCCGAAAAGTAAATGGTCTGTTTTCATATTGTCCCCCAAAAAATATTTTCATATTGACAATCAGTGTGATTTGATATATCATCATCTGATAACGCAACCGATTGCGCAAATATATTATAGCATCAGGAAAAACAAATGTAAATCCGATGTTGATACGAAAAAACAGAATTGTTACCGGAACAGGGCATAAGTGAGCAGAAACAAAAGATTGTTTGGAAAATATGTAAAAATGTCATTGCTTTTTTTCGGGAATAGGATGATAATAATATTGTTGCGCAAAGGATGCGCAGCATATCAGGGCAGGACAAAGTAACATTGTGGCAGGAGCGCGAGCGATGCAGGAAGTCACAGCACAATTCAGGGGAAGTAACTGCTTTGAGGAAAGAAGGGGTTTTATGGGGAACGAAGAGAAGAAAAATATAACGATCGCAGATGTGGCAGAAGCACTTGGTGTTTCAAAAACCACTGTCTCAAGAGCCATTTCAGGGAAGGGACGGATCGGGCAGGAGACGAGAGACCGTGTATTAAAATATATTGAGGAGCATGATTATAAGCCAAACGTTATCGCCAAAGGACTGGCGCAGTCAAAAACATATAATCTTTGTGTGGTCATGCCGGGAGATTATGATGTTGTGGATCTCACATTCTTTCAGGAATGCTTATTTGGGATTCAGGAGATCGCCGGAATTATGGAGTATGATATCCTGCTTTCCATCTGTAAAAATAACGATATCTCCTCGCTGGAGCGCATTATCTCAAACCGTAAAGTAGATGGTGTGATCCTGATGAGGACGTTTGTGGAGGATCGGCAGATAGAGTATCTTCAGGAAAAAAAAGTACCGTTTGTGACGATCGGTTCCTCCAATTATACAGGTGTGATTCAGATCGACCACAATCACAAAAGTGCGTGTAAAGAACTTACGTCCATTATTTTAATGAAAGGAATGAAGCGTATTGCACTGATCGGCGGAGATGAGAACCATGTGGTCACACAGAGCCGTCTGCGGGGATTCCGGGAAGCTTATGAAAAAATGGGTGAGGTCATTGATCCGACAATGCTTTTTTTAAATCTTGATAATCATGTGGTGATCGACAAGATCGTGGAAGAGGTACTCGAGCGAAAGGCAGAATGTATTTTGTGTATGGACGATGCGGTGTGCAGCAGGGTATTGAAAAAGCTGCGTGAAAAGCATGTAAAGGTTCCAAAAGACATCCGTGTGGCATCTTTTTATAACAGCTCCGTATTGGAAAATAATGTGCCGTCCATTACATCACTTTCTTTTGATGCGAAAGAGCTTGGCATGGTTGCATGTAAAACGGTATTGGATGTGATCGAGGGTGCGGAAGTGGAGACAAGAACATTGCTTCCATACGAAGTTGTCCTTAAGGAGTCTACAAAATAAAATAGGATGAGAGAAAGCAGGTTTATTTTGCGTGAAAGAAAACGCAGATTTGCCTGCCTTTTTTTACTTTAGACATTATTCACAAAATTAAGAAAAAAGATTATAAATTGTGCATATTGACAGAAGATTCTCTTTTCAATTACTATTGTAAATAACTTGAACAACCGATTGCGCAAAAAAGCAGGATCACAGCCTATATCTGGAAGTACAGATGAAAGGCAGCGGCAGGTTGTTGGAGAAGTTCTGAGGGAGGTATTTACAAAAATGAAAAAGAGCAGCAGAAAACTTCTGGCATTGTGTTTAAGTGCCAGCCTGTGTGCACCATTATTATTTGGATGCGGCACAAATGAAAAGAAGACTATAGGCACTGAGGCAGTGGCTGAGACGGAGAGCAGTGAGCGCGTGCAAAAGGAAACTGGGCAGGCAGTGGAGCAGACAGACGTTTTCGTGGAACCGGTTGATGGGATTTCGGATGATTTTATCTGCGGTATGGATGCGTCAGCGGTACTTTCTGTGGAAAACAGCGGGGCAAAATATTATGGATATGACGGAATGGAGCAGGATGTGTTCAAGACGCTCGCAGAATCCGGCGTGAATTACATAAGACTCCGCGTGTGGAACGATCCTTATGATGAAAACGGAAATGGATACGGCGGAGGAAATAATGATGTTGCGGCTGCCATCACACTTGGAAAACGTGCGACACAGTACGGGATGAAGGTCTGCATTGATTTTCACTATTCTGATTTCTGGGCCGATCCAAAGAGACAGCATGCGCCGAAAGCATGGGAAGGAATGACGGCAGATGAGAAAGCGGATGCACTTTATGATTTTACCAAAGAGAGCCTGACCGCGATTTTAGATGCCGGGGTGGATGTCGGCATGGTGCAGGTTGGAAATGAGATCAACAATGGAATGTCCGATGAGACAGAAACGGACTCTGTGATGAAACTTCTGACTGCAGGAAGTAAGGCTGTGCGGGAAATCTCATCCGATTATGGAAAAGACATTCAGATCGTTTTACATTATACCAATATTGAGGACAATGACGGGATTGACACGATCGCATCCAATTTGAAAGAGTACAAGGTAGATTATGACATTTTCGGATTGTCGTATTATCCGTTCTGGGATGGAACAAATGAAAATATGCAGACAGTTGCCAAAAATATTATGGAAAATTACGGAAAGAAAGTCATGATCGCAGAGACTTCTTACTGTTATACCTCAGAGGATGGGGATGGTTTTGGAAACAGCTTTGACGGAATCGAGGATGCGGTAGAGGGGTATGCGCCGACCGTCCAGAGTCAGGCAGCCATGATCCGTGATATTTGTGCAGCTGCAAATGAAGTTGGGGTTATCGGTATGTTCTACTGGGAAGGCACATGGATTCCGGTCGGAAGTGCCGGTGCAGATAATTCTGATTTATGGGAAAAATACGGAAGCGGCTGGGCAAGCAGTTACTCCGCAGATTATGATCCGGATGATGCCGGTCTGTATTATGGCGGCTGTTCATGGGATAATCAGGCATTATTTGATTTCACAGGACATCCGCTGGCTTCCCTGAATGTTTTCAGATATTTAAAAGACGGAAATTCTGTGCCTCTGGCAGTTGATTTTATTCCGGAAATATCAGTTACATGCAATGTCGGGGATGAAGTGGTTTTACCGGAAAAAGCAGAGATCGTATATAACGACCGATCTGCCAATACCGAAGTCCCGGTCACATGGGATGAGACACAGCTTGCAGCGATCAATACGGAGAAGGCAGGAAGTTATAAGGTAGATGGAACACTTGAAGATGGCTCGAAGGTGACAGCAGCAGTAGAGGTTGAAATGATCAATTATGTGGTGAATCCGGGCTTTGAAGAGGAAGATACTTCCATGTGGAGCATTTCTTATGAAGGAACTGCCAATCCTACCGATTATCAGGTAAAAGAGGATGATGCCTATAGTGGAGAAGTGGCATTGCATTTCTGGTCCGGAGATTCCGATATGGATTTTTCCGTAGAACAGACATTAGAGGATCTTGAGGCGGGGACTTATCAGCTTTCTGTTTATGCGCAGGGGGGTGATATGTCAGACGATTCAGACCTGGAACTTTATGCGGTTGTAAATGGAGAAGAGGTGCAGGCAGTACCGTTTATGGTAACGACATGGACAGACTGGAAACTTCCGACCATAAAAGATTTAAAGATTGCAGATGGAGACATGCTTACGATCGGTGTCCGCATGAAATGTAATGTGGGAAGCTGGGGAACATTGGATGATTTTACATTGATCCGCATTGGAGATTAAAGGAACCGGAGTTTAACTTACCGTGGAGCAGCAGATTTTGTGGTGCTTTCTTAGGTTGTGAAGGGCAGATATAAGCGTCCTTTCACAAGTCATTATTATATGTTGATTATAAAGAAAAATCGTACAGACGAAATATGATGTTCCTGCTCGCAAAGCTCACAAAGGAAATCATATTCGTTTGCACGATTTTTCTTTTTATTTACGTTATGAATGACTTGTAAAATTCCGCTTATATATGCCCAATTTACGTTATGGAAATTCGTAACACCACCTACAAGCGGCAGTTCATAAGTTACACTCCAGTCATCTTATACAGCTTTTTATAAATTGTCTGTATGTTATAATCCGGCGCACATTGTCCGATAACATCATAGATCTGTATAATCAATGAAGATGGTTCTTCCAACATATCTGCAGTTTCTTCTGCCGTATAGCCTTTTTTATATTTCTTGATAACCTGCTCTATAAAGTATTTGAATTATTTTATTGCGGTGCAAAATCCGGCTTGGTTTTGGGCGCAAAAAAACAGGAAACCTTTTCTTGATTTCCTGTCTTTGGCTGCCGCTGATGGGCGGCGGTTATTCTGTTATCATTCCCCGGAAGCAAACTTGTAGCCCACGCCTAAAACGGTCTTTATGTAAGTGGGCTTGCCGCTGTCCGGCTCTATCTTTTTCCGTAGATTGCATATCACATTTGCCACGTTTGACTGGCAGCTTTCGCTTTCCAGGCTCCACACGGCTTCAAAGATTTGCGCCTTTGTGAATACCCTCCCCGGACTGGTGGCAAGGCAGCAGAGTGCGCCGTACTCTAAACGTGTGAGGGGAATGTCTGTGCCGTTTTTTAATACCCGGCGTTGGTGCAATTTTATTTCCAATCCCGGAAAAGTAAGTACGGGGGAGTGGGGCGGCTGCATGGCTTCCAGCGGTATCATATCAGCAAGGGCGGCTATGGCTTTCTCAACCGCTTTTTCTTCTGTGTCGTTAAATATAAGCATGACTATTTTTGCGACAAATCTCACCTCCTGTTAGGTAGGCTGTCCGTCAAAGCGGAACTGGAACAGGGCAGCGATAAGCCGCCGTTTAATGTTGTCCTCTGTGTCCTTGTTGACCTGTCCGTTTTCAAGGGAAGCAAGCCGGATTCGCTTGCTGTAATGCCGCAAAACCTCGTCAATGGCTTCCGGCTCTCCGCTGGTCGCCCGGACAATGGTTTCATACGGTACAAGTTTAGGATTCCTCATGGAAAAGCACCTCCATTTCTTCATGCAGCATTTGCAAGGCACTGTGTATGTGATGCCACGCCGTACTCCGGCAGCGTCCGTACAGTTCCCCGATTTCCTGCTGTGTGTAACGCCCGAAAAAATAAAGGTAAATGATTTCCCTCTTTTTCTCTGGCAGAGAGGACAGGGCTTCGGCAAGATTTCCATTTGTGAGGATAACCCTCTGACCGCATATCGTAACAGGGTATTGCTTGTAAGGGTCTATGAAATATGTGTCTGACGTACAAAATGGATAAAACTTTTCTTCTGTGAGATATTCAAAGGATATTTCCCTTTGCCGCCGTTTATCCCTGTCACGCCATGCGTTGATTGCTGCATAGTGTATGACAACTCTGCAAAAGGCATTAAAGGTGTACTCGATATGCTCCTTATATGCTTCTGTGCAAGGCATAAATAGTTCCCCCTTTCTCCCACATAATACGGCGTATGGTTTATAAGACACTTGTTATTTCAAGGTTTCTACTGTGAATGAAGCAGAATTGCCCGAATTATTATCCCGTAAAAGTTTTTGTGCTTCCGCTTCGGAAATTTCCTTAATCTCCATAACTCCATTTTCACTATTTTCAGCAATGGAAAGATATATACTGCCACTGTTATTAAAATAGATGATGGGTTTTTTAGTATCAATGAATATACCAATTATCTGGTCGTTGTAGTACCAATACCCATCTTTTGGGTGATAAACTATGCCATAGGATTCATAATCTTGGAGCGTATTCATGTTTTCTGTCTTATCTCCAGATTCCATGCTGTAAGATTCATGATTTCTAATCATATCTCCATTTTCTGTAGAAGTGCCAGCGGGCATTGATTTAAGTCCTGAATTTTCATACTTTTCTGTATGCCTGTCATAAACTTCTTTTGTGCATTCCCGAATACCAATAAGTTTATCGTTTGTATCCCGTTCCGCTTCAATATCCACTGTTCCCGTAAAGAAATTGGTAAAACTTGCGCCGCCCACTGGGTCATTAAAAAATCGGACAACATTTCCCTTGTAAGTGTAGCACTTGCTATTCTTATCATAAATCAATCCATATTCTTCATATATCCCATAGTCAATATTACCGCCGGGCAGTTCTGCCGCCGTATCGTAATCTGAAGCATTCTCGGAAGCATGTATTGGTTTGTACTCCTGTTCTTCAAAAATTGGATTATTATTAGCTTGGGCGGAAGTTGCAAATGCTGTAGCTACCCCGACAACAATCAGACACGCCAGTACCAGCGAAAAAATAGTTGTTTTTTTTGTTTTCATAATAGCAGTTATCCTTTCTTCGATAGCATTTTTACTAAAGCTGTTACAAAATGGCAATAGCCCACTTTTCGTTGCTTCCATGTTGATAAGCATTAGCGAATAGGCAGATTTTGATTTTTCTCCAAATTGTCGTATGACGCTTTCATCACAAGCCAGTTCTATATCACGGTTAAAAAGAATATACATCACCCACACAAAGGGGTTGAACCAATGAATACAAAGGGCAAGTGTCGCAATCAGCTTTGTTACAGTATCATAGCGATAAATATGCACATATTCATGTGAGAGGACATATTGCAGTTGTTTTTCATTTTTCCAGTCCATTTTTTTCGGCACCAAAATAACAGGACGGAAAATGCCATAAGTTAATGGGGCGGAAATCCTATCAGATTGCTTTACCAAAATTGGACGTTTCAATGGGCGTTCCGCCAGCCACTTTTCTACATAATGGTTGTGGACGGGTAAAGCTGTCCGAAATTCAATCAGACAACGCAAATAGGATATTACAAAAAACAATGCGATAAGTATTATTCCTGCACACCATACAATAAACCACATGGAAACAGATGATAAAATATTCTCTGGCGGCTGTTCTGCTCCCTGTGTCGTAACAAACAGCCCTTGCATAGTGGGAATGTTGTAATCTGTTCCAGCTTCCGGCAATGTTGTAGAAGATATGCTATGAGTTACCAACGTATAAACACTAAACATTGACGGAATCGAAAACGGGATAAGCAGTCTTAATATCACCAATTCCCATAAAACAAGAAAAGTCTTTTTCGGCAGTTTATTGATTGCCACCGCACGGATAATCACTACCGCAGTAATGAAAGCAGCCCCCGAAAAGCTCATTTGCAGTAAATTCATTTACACCACGTATAATCCAATTATCCTCTTTTGAGGGTAATGGATTATTCCCCTTTCTCCCAATCTCTTGGGCTTTATTGAATACTCCATTATAATAATTACAGCACTGTGGATCTGTACCTATTTCATTACGGCTTTGACTGTTCCGAGGTGACTCAGACCACAGCTTTTCGTCTACTACTGGTAATTAGTTTGTTAACGCATGACGTTTGTATTTACGTGATTACGCAGCCGAATTCTCTGTGGAAGACAGCAGTGCTAAATATCTTATAAGGAGGCTTATTTCTATGACCATGTACTTTGTTGGAATCGATATTTCCAAGTACAAGCACGACTGTTGCATCATATCAGCAGCCAACCAGAAAGTTGTTTCAAAGTTTACTTTCAAAAATGATAAGTCCGGTTTTGAACAACTAAATCTTATCTTAAATTCACTCTCCACTCCTGAGGATATAAAAATAGGGTTTGAATCAACTGCCCATTATGCCCTCAATCTTGAACTCTTCCTTGAAAATGCCAACCACAGCTTCATGGAAATTAATCCAGTTTTAATCAAGGATTTCAAGAAGTCTCAGACTCTCCGACGCACCAAAACCGATTCTATCGACTGCGAGTTAATAGCCCGTTGGTTAATGACTGTTGAATACAAACCCCATTCAAAAGGATTTTACCACGCTTATTCCTTAAAGTCATTAACTCGTTTACGGGACAGGCTGGTTCGCCAGCGTTCTTTTTATCTTGTTAAAATTACAAACGTTCTTGACCACACCTTTCCAGAGTTCAAACCGTTCTTCCATGAGCGTTTATCTAAAACTGCCTTATACCTCCTTGAAAACTACGGCTCCGCTGAAAAGATAGCAAGAATGAATTCCGCATCCTATGAGAAACTTCGATCCATTTCCAGAGGAAAATTTTCTCCCCAGCAGTTTATTCGCTTGAAAGAACTTGCCGCTAATACAGTCGGTGTAAACAACTCTATCTTCGATGTAGAACTTAATAGTCTGCTGACCTTATACAAGTCCCTTGTAGATGAAATCAAAACATTAGAAAGCGAAATCAACAGACTGGTAGATGAAGTGCATCCACACTATATGTCCATTCCAGGTATCGGTCCTATATCCGCTGCTATCATTTACGCTGAATATGGTGATATTTCAAACTTCTCCAGTCCTAACCAGATGCTTGCTTTTGCCGGAATAGAACCCAGCGTACATGAGTCAGGAACTGAAGCATATAATGGCAAGATGGTAAAACACGGTTCCTCACAGCTACGATATGTGCTTATCAACTGCTGTCTGCCGTTGATACGGTTTGATGTGACATTTGCTACATATTATGCCAGAAAACGTTCAGAGAACAAGCCTCACCGGGTTGCTATCACTCATGTAGCTAAGAAGCTTGTCAGAGTCATCTATGCATTGGAGAGTCAAGATATCGACTTTGACCCAAAGAAACTTCGATGAGCTCATGTTCATAAGTTAACACCCTCCATCTGAAATACGCTATTTTCAGATGGTTTATTAAGGTTACCCTTTTTTATAAACCATAAAATTCCAAAAAAACACTTGACTGTTTATAGTTTGTCACCTCATTCCAAATCTTCCACAATCTGCTTGAGCTTCTGAATCTGTTCAGCGGAAAGCTTTTTTCTGCCTAACAGGGCTGCAAACAGTTTGTCAACTGAACCGTCATAAATCTTGTCAACCAATTCTTTTGTTTCCGCTTCCTGTACTTCTTCTTTGGGAATAAGGGCATGGCACATGAAATTAGGCTCGGAACGTTCAATCGCCCCTTTTTTGATACACCTTTTTATCAGTGTGTAGGTAGTATTCATGTTCCAGCCAATTTCTTTTTTCAGAACGTCGGATATGTGTTTTGCAGTGGTGTCGCCCTCGTTCCAAAGCACACACATTACTTTCAATTCTGAATCGAAAAGTTTAATATCCATTTGTTTCCTCCTTTCCACAAGACCGCAGTAGTTTCTGCTTGATTACACATTACACCTTTCTTAATCGGTTGTCAACACTACCGCAGTAGTGTTAAGAAAAAATTCATAATTTATTTTCTTGAATAGATAATGAAATGAGAGGGCTTCCGCAGCAGTCGGCACTGTGCGTAATGTGCATAACTTGCTATCTTATGGAGTTGTGGGAAAGTCCGTTTGCAGAATGTGGGAAAGCTGCTCTTTAGCTTTTCCATGTTCTGTGAACGGACTTTTCCATAACGGAATAGCAAGTTATACACATTTCCATGGTGCTTGTCGTTTGCTCTTTGGTTCGGAATAGTGTGGTGCTGGCGGTCTATCTCTTGTTTTCGGTTGTTTGCTTCTTTACTGTACATGAGCATTTGCCCGCATGATTGTATCTGCAAGTGTCTGGTACAATTTTGAATTTTTGTTTTCACCATATTGTTCTATGAAAGTCCTGATTTCACCACCTGCTTTTAGATCATTTCGCAGATTGTTCAGCCAATAATTATTGTGTTTTGATAATCTTGGAACAATGATAAGTTGTATTGGGATGGCATCACCAATCAGATAATAGATACCGCTTTCTTTATAATTTGCAGTGCCGCATCGAATGCAGGATGCCATTGGATTTTACCATCATTTGTGTTCAATCATATTCCTCCTTTATGATAATGGAATGTTTGGTGTTTTTTAATGCATACAACTGGTTTTTACGAATAAAAAATAACAATGTCGTTATTGGAACGAGCTATGAGCGAACAGCAACGTAATATTATCAATTTTTTTATGCATTGCAAGTTCTTCATCAAAATGGAATCTCGTGCCGAATCGGCTGTGAAAGATGAGATTATATCCTTTCCAACTGTAATTGGTCAGAATCTTGCAGACAGAAACGATATAAGACTGATTGCAATCATGAAAAATTCCATAATCACATTGCATTTGTCTGCGGCTTTGATGTGATCTCAGTATAAAGTATACCGTAAATTGTGCCAATCAAAGATTAAACTCTGTGCCTGATGCCTTTCAGCACATAGGAAAACTGCTTAAAAATGTTCATAAATGCTTGAAATTTCAAGGTTTATCGGTTGCACAATAATTGAAAATGAAAAGAATAAGACAAGAAAATAACAAAATGATTTGGTGAAAATAGACAAAAAACAAACATATTTATTATAAATCATGCACATTGACACAAAAACAACTGCGTACTATACTTAAACCATCGAACAACCGATTGCGCAAAAAGCGAAACACAACAAAACACAAAAGCGGAACACAACAAAACGCAAAACAGATAGCAATACAAAATGCGAAACAAAAGAAGTATTGCGCAAATGCACAAAAGTCGGTAAAATGGTTCGGAAACGCAAAAATGCGGGAAGAAAAAAGGGAGGAAATTTTCAATGAAGAAAAAAGTATTAAGCGTATTACTTGCAACAAGCATGGTTGTTTCCTTAGCAGCATGCGGAAGCAAAGAAGAGACAACAGACAATGCAGCAGGCGGCAGCACAGCAGCTGCTACAGAGACAGCAGATGCAGCTGATACAACATCAGCAGATGATGCAATCGCAAACCTGATCGCTGCAACAGAAGGAACTGTAGACATTCAGCTCTGGTGCTCAGAGCTTGAGGCTTACCAGACAGTTATGAAAGAACTGACAGATAAATTCCAGGAGCAGTACTCAGGTGTAGATTTCAACATTACGATCGGTGCTGTATCTGAGGCAGATGCAAAAGATAAGATCCTCGAAGATATCGATGCAGCAGCAGATGTATTCGTATTTGCAGATGATCAGGTAAATGATCTTGTAAATGCAGGAGCACTTCAGGAAATAGCAGCTACTTATACATATGATCCGGCAGAGACAAACTCTGAGGCAACTGTAGCAGCAGCTACAAAAGACGGAAAACTTTATGCTTATCCATTAACAGCTTCCAACGGATACTTCCTGTACTATGATTCAAACATTTTCTCAGAGGAAGATGTAGCTTCCTGGGAAGCTCTTGAAGCAAAAGCTGAAGAAGCCGGAACAAAAGTTGGTATGAACATCGCAGACGGCTGGTATGTATATGGATTCTTCGCAGGAGCAGGATGTACCCTTTCCATGAATGAAGACAACTCCAATGAGTGTGACTGGAACAATGAGACAGGTCTTGCAGTAGCAGAGAGCATTGAGAATATTGCTTCTTCCCCAGCATTTGTAAACGTAGCAGATCAGGAAGCGATCACAATGCTGACAGATGGAACACTTGGAGCATACGTTTCCGGTACATGGAATGCAACTTCTTTCCAGGATCAGTATGGTGATGGATATGCTGCCAGCAAACTTCCTACCTTTGATGTGAATGGAACAGCTACACAGATGGGATCTTATGCAGGATACAAATTCGTAGGTGTTAACTCTCATGCAAAAAATGTTGGCTGGTCAATGCTTCTTGCTGAGTACTTAACAAACGAAGAGAGTCAGTTAGAGATCGGACTTGCAACAGCAGAAGGTCCTGCTAACCTGGCAGCAGCTTCCCAGATTGACTCCCCGGCACTTGCAGCACTTGCAGCTCAGTCAGCATACGCTGATCAGCAGCTTGTAGGTAACAACTACTGGGATCCGGCAAAAGCACTTGGACAGAACCTTGTTGACGGAGCTGCTGATCTTCAGAAAGTACTTGACGATGCAGTAGCCGGTATTACACAGCCGGTAGCTGAATAATCCACATTCGGTCATACGTATAGCATAGAATGTCCGCTGGGCGTACCTTCTATCTATCATAAATCTGAATTCCACATGCTCTGCATTGGGCAGGGTATGTGGAATTTTTAAAAAGAGAAACATTTTTGTCCTGTGACAAAAGTACTCATTCACGCAAGGGAGTGAATCTATGAAAACATTTTTAAATGCAGTCAAAAAGTACTTTGCCGACTTTGGAAGAGCTGTGGCAAAGGGGGATATCTGGTGTAAACTCTCGCTGATCATTCTGGGAGCCGGATATTTTGGACGGAAACAGATTATAAAGGGTATTTTAATGACAACTCTCGAAGTGATTTTTTTCCTGTTTACCGGTCTTTTTTCTATCAATTATATTAAGGATCTGAATACGCTTGGTACAGTACAGTATGAGGCAGTGTTTGATCCGCTGACTATGAAAAATACTGTTAATGATTACGACAACTCATTGCTCATCCTTCTTTATGGAATCGTGGGAATCCTCGTGATCTTAGCATTCATACTTTTATATATAAGCAACATGAAGGCAGTTTACCGCCTTCAGCTTATGAAGGAAGAGGGAGAGCACATCAATACATTTGGTGAGGATGTCAAATCTCTTTTCAATGGTAAGTTTTATATCACATTGCTTACCCTGCCAAGTATCGGCGTTATCATGATGAATATCATACCGATCATTTTCATGTCCTGTGTGGCATTTACCAATTATGATATGGATCATATGCCGCCAAACTATCTGTTTACATGGGTGGGACTCAGGAACTTTAAAAATATGTTTACAGGCGGAACGACCATCACATTCTCCTATGCGTTCGTGAGGATTCTTGCATGGACGATGATCTGGGCGGTAATGGCAACTTTTACAACCTTTATCGGTGGTATTCTTCTTGCAAAACTGATCAATCATGAGAATACATATTTCAAAAAAATGTGGCGTTCACTTTTTGTAGTGACCATCGCAATTCCACAGTTCGTAACCTTGCTGTTAGTCAGCAAAATGTTTGCAGATCACGGTATTGTGAACACATGGTGTTCCAACATTGGTCTGACCGGATTTTTGAAGGATATCGGTCTTGTTTCAGGAAACTTTATTCCGTTCCTCTCAAAACCGGGCTGGTCCCACGTGATGATCATCCTTATCAACATCTGGGTCGGTGTTCCATATCAGATGCTTTCCGCAACTGGTATCCTGATGAATATTCCGACGGATCAGCTGGAGAGTGCACGAATTGATGGAGCCAATAAATGGCAGATTTTCTGGAAGATCACAATGCCATATGTATTGTTTATCTGCGGACCGTCTTTGATACAGAGTGTGATCGCCAATATCAACAACTTCAACGTTATTTACCTGCTGACAAGTTCTACAACTACGGCAAATATGGCGTTTGCAAACTCCAATGCCAAGGAGACAGACCTTCTTATCACATGGCTGTTTACTTTGACCAATGATAACTCAAACTACAAGATGGCATCGGTGATCGGAATTATTTCGTTTGTAATCTGCGCACTTCTGACACTGCTTAGCTACACCAGAATGATCAGTGGTGACAAAGAGGAGGTGTACCAATAATGAAAAAGAAAACATGGAATATCATAATCAGACATGTGGTACTTGCACTGCTCGCATTCATCTGGCTCATCCCGATCGTCTGGCTGGTTGCGACATCGTTATCCGCAACAAAGGGCGTAAGTTATCAGCATTTCTTTCCGACACGCTGGACGCTGGCAAATTTTCACCAGCTGTTCTTTGAGACAGATACTGCTGCAAACTTTCCGGCATGGTTTAAAAATACCTTTATCGTGGCACTATTTACCTGCATTATCTCTTCCTGCTTTGTACTGATGGTTTCTTATGCATTCAGTTGTATGAGATTTAAAGGAAGAAAACAGTTGATGAGCTTTTCCATCATCCTTGGAATGTTCCCTGGTGTACTTTCCATGATCGCAGTTTACTTTGTGTTGAAAATGATCGGACTCACCGATTCTCTGGCTGGTTTGATCATCGTTTACTCCGCTGGTTCCGGACTCGGATTCCTTGTGTTAAAAGGATTCTTTGATACAATTCCGGTTTCCTTAAGGGAGGCAGCGCGTCTCGAGGGTGCATCCGAGGCAACTATTTTTACGAAAATTATTATCCCATTGTCAAAACCAATGATCGTGTATACCATCATTAACGCTTTCTTAAGTCCATGGATGGATTTCGTGATGGCACGTATCATGATCAAGTCCAAGGAATCTGCAGACTGGACGGTAGCGATCGGACTTTACAACCTCTTACAGAAGACGTTGATCGGGGATTACTTCGCAATCTTCTGTGCGGGTGGTGTGATGATCGCAATTCCTATTTCGATTCTTTTCGTAGTAATGCAGAAGTTCTACGTTGAAGGTGTGACAGGTGGAGCAGTTAAGGGCTAAATCATAAGACAATTGCGAAACTCGTAAAAACTAAATTGAAAGAACAGATAATTCTGAAACTCACAACATTCAGAATATAAATTGGAGTTTCAAAATTATCTGCAATTCAAAGAATCTTATGGAAGTTTCGCAATCGTCTAATCATATAAAATTTTGAGGAGAAAATGAAAAAAATGGATAAATTTGTATTGAATCTTATTCATCGTCCGGAGATGGTTCCAGAGTATTCTGCAACCGTGACAGGACAGGGCAAAGAGGAGGATATCGGAGATAAAGCACTGCTGACAGAGTCTTTGGATATTTTCAAGACACAGCAGAGATTAGCACATGAGAATGGATTAAAAGTAACCATTCAGATGACATATGCTTCCCTTTTTAATGACGAGGCAGTTGAGATCGCAAAACATGACCATGAAGTATATGGTGATGAGATCGCACTATCACTGCTTGGTCTGCCATGTGAGGAGTTCCGTGAGAAATACAAGACAAAAGATTTCTGTATCTGGATGTTCTCTATGGAAGACAAAAAAGCGATCGTAAACGATGTTTTCGAAAAATTCCATGACAGATTCGGCTTCTATCCGGAATCCACAGGTTCCTACTACATGGACGCTGATCTGACAAACTACATCAAAGCAGCTTATCCAACTGTAAAATGTGCAGTTGCAACCTGCTGGGAGGAAGGACCAAAAGCATATCATACCTGCAACAACTCCTGGTATACATTATTCGATGGCGGCCCATGGGCACCATGGATTCCTTCCAAACAGAATACACATGCACCGGCAGCAAACAAAGAAGAGGATAGCGGAATCGTAGCAATCCCACATCTTTCCCGTGACCTGATCGCATGTTACGACGGAAATGGTTCCAACTTCGGAACACATCCACAGAACGTACTACGTGGAATGATCTATGATACAAAGACATGGGAGTATCCATATCTTTACAACCTGATCGATCAGTACCGTTCTCTGGAAAAATATAACAACGGATATTCTTACAACATGATGTTCGTTGGACCGGGCTGGATGAACAAGATGGGACGCTGGGAGCAGCCATATGAACTTCTTTACAAATCTTACAGCGATGGATGTGCTTACTATGGCAAGCTGAAAAAAGAAGGACAGCTTATCGATATGACGATGTCTGAGTTTGCAGACTACTATCGTGAGAAAAAAGGTGTCAACGATAACAATTACAACGAACCGGAATGTGCGCTCTGGAGAGATATTTTATATGGTTCTGACAAACAGTTATTCTGGTATTGCGATCCATATATGAGAGCATGTGTGAACATGGATCAGGGCGGTGCGATCGTAGATCTTCGTCCTTACGCAGCAAAATTGGAGTGGCCGGTTGGTATCGGTACAAAACATGTGCAGGATGCCTCTTATCCATTCTTAATCCAGGAGAAATACCGTGCAGGATACTTCACACATTATGCCGGAGAAGGAACCGTAAGAAGTGCAAAACTTTCTTACAAAGGAGAGGAAGTGGATCTCTGCCTCTGCCCGACACACGCACATTTCTCACAGGAAGGAAAGACAAGAATTCTTACCTTAGATCCTGTGACAATCGAGTTTAGGGATTTAACCGTAAAACTTCAGACAAAAGAGTACTTCGAAGAAGGATCCTCAAACATTAAGATTGAGAGAAATATCTTAGAGATGAGTGATCCGGCTGCAGAAGTGACATTAAATGAGTACATGGTTGCATGCTATGGTACAACAGAGTATTCCGAGGATATGTCAAACATCACCTTAAAGATTGACGGATCGGAAGAAAAAGAAATCCACTATGCATACAAATGCCGCGAGGAAGGTGTTGTCGGAGCAAAAGAAGTTTCCGCAGTCATTCCTGAAATCGAGACACGTGTATCCATGACAGCTTCTGATGAAACAGCAGAAGGATATGTAAAAGAAGGATATGCATTCTCACCAATGTTTACATTGGGATACAGAAAAACAATCTCAGATAAGGAGGTATTTGCAACATGGCTCAACTTGGCAAAGGCAAATTAAATTACAGATGCCCATCCTGCTTTTTAAGAGATCTGGACATTGATATGTTTTATAATAAAGAAACAGGAATTTACAGCTGCATCCGCTGTCAATACAGAGGAACAGAGGAGGACGTTTTGGAGAAAAACGAGATGATACGTTTCCGTTATAAAGCAATGCACGATAGAATTACAAAATTTGATTTTGATTAAACCGAAGGAGGCTGTCTTGAATTTTTGAGGCAGCCTTTTTCAAAAAGAGGTAACAGCCATGGGGAAAAAGAAAAAAGACACGATGGAGCTTCGGTTTTACGAGGTGCCACAAAATGAATATGTTCTTGCACTTTTAGGAGACAGCTGGATCCGTGACTATGGTCATGATGAGAGTAATCTTCATTTTCATAATCTCATGGAGATCGGTTATTGCAAACATGGCACAGGGGAATTGATCTTAAACGAGGAGTCAAAGCCTTACGAACCGGCGATGGTCAGCATTATCCCACAGAATTACCCACATGTGACCATCAGTGATTCGGACAGCGGGCCAAGCTTCTGGGAGTATCTGTTTTTTGATCCGATGGTCATGATCCAGGAATTGTATCCAGATAATCCGGTCATACAGAAAAAGATTCTGCAGATGGTCAACCAGAAAGCATTATTTTTTCATGAGTGGGAAAATCCGGGGGTTTCCGTGCTGGTCAAAATGATCATGGATGAGATGCGGCAGAAGAAAAAACGTTTTCATGAATGTGTCCGGGGACTTATGATTGCACTGTTTGCAGAACTTTTACGAATGTGCGAAAATGATATTGCGGAGGATGAGATCCGGAAAAAGACAGGTGTTTCACAGATCACACCGGCATTGGAATATGTCCGGAATGAATATGCCAATAACATTCGTGTGGAGGAGCTGGCGAAGGCGAGCCACATGAGCGAGACACATTTCCGCAGGGTGTTTGAGTCCTACATGAATATGTCTCCGATGGATTACATCAATCTGATGCGGGTACAGAAAGCCTGTGACATTATGAAAAAGACAAATGATTCCATGGATGTTGTTGCACAGAAGGTTGGATTTACCACGACTTCTACATTCAATCGGAATTTCAAAAAATATTTAAACACATCGCCGTATCAGTGGAAGATCAGCCCGGAAAATTACGAGAGAAAGCTGTTGAATTATAATATTTCTGCGTTGAAAGGCTGGTAAGGCATAAGGGAGACATTTCTATGGAATTTGATGTGAAAAAAATTCATGATCCAAAGTTTTTCAAAGAAAACTGCATGGCGGCACATTCCGACCATGTTACATATAAAAATGAAGCGGAGGCAATGGAACAAAACAGTAGTTTCAGACTTTCCTTAGATGGAATCTGGAAGTTTCATTATGCAAAAAATGATGCACAGACGATTCCGGGTTTTGAGGCGGAGAACTACAATTGCAGACCGTGGGATGACATCCGTGTGCCGGCGCATATCCAGATGGAGGGGTACGATATTCCACAGTATGCCAATATCCAGTATCCGTGGGATGGAAGAGAGGATGTGTGGCGTGACGCGGTACCGACAGACTTTAACCCGGTGGCAAGTTATGTGAAATACTTCACATTGCCGGAAGGATTTGTAAAAAATGGGCTATACATCTCGTTTCAGGGTGTGGAGAGCGGTTTTGCGCTCTGGCTGAACGGAAGTTATGTCGGTTACAGTGAGGACAGCTTTACGCCGTCGGAGTTTGATCTGACACCTTATGTGAAAGAGGGCGAAAACAAACTGGCGTTGAAGGTATTCAAGTGGACTTCCTCAAGCTGGTGCGAAGATCAGGATTTCTACCGGTTCTCCGGTATTTTCCGTTCCGTTTATTTATATACCATGCCGAAGGTGCATGTGTATGACCTGAAAGTGCAGCCGGTTGTTGCGGAATCGTTGGAGAGTGCCGATCTGGTGCTGGATATGGAGATTTGTGGAAAAGTAGAAACTGTTGAAAAATCCGCAGATGATGCCAAAATGCAGAATGTATCTGCCAAAATCACGCTCACAGGAAGCAGGGATGATTCAAAAGAGGGAGCTGCCGGAAGTGTTTCAGAAAACACAATTTTTTCCGAGACAATCAGCTTTCAGTCCAATAATACTTCAGATACGATCCGTTTCACAGATACAGGTGCAGCGACAGTTCACTTTGAACAGCAAGTGAGCCATCCAGCGCTCTGGAGTGCTGAACATCCGGATCTTTATACGCTTACGGTCGAGCTTCTGGATGAGAGTGGAAACAGCGTTGAATTTATTTCACAGAACATCGGATTCCGCCGTTTTGAGATGAAAGATGGCATCATGACTTTAAACGGAAAACGTATTGTCTTTAAGGGCGTGAACCGCCATGAATTCAGTTCGAAAACAGGACGTGCCGTTTCTAAAGAAGAAGTTTTGCAGGATATTATCACGATGAAGCAGAACAATATCAATGCGATCCGCACCTGTCATTACCCGGATGCCTCCGGCATCTATGAGCTGTGCGACCGGTATGGACTTTACATGATCGCGGAGAACAATCTGGAATCCCACGGTTCGTGGGATGCGGCAAGTCACGGACTTGTGCCGAAGGATACCATCGTTCCGGGCGATAATATGGACTGGGAGCCGATGATGTTAGACCGCGTGAACTCCTGCTATCAGAGGGATAAAAACCATCCGGCGATCCTGATCTGGTCGGTGGGAAATGAATCCTACGGCGGAAAAGTCATTTTTGACATGTCCGAAAAATTCCGTGCAGTAGATCCGCACCGTCTTGTACATTATGAGGGAATTTTCAATGACCGCAGATATGAAGGCACGAGCGACATGGAAAGCCAGATGTACACCAGCGTGGAAAATATTAAGAAGTTTTTGGCAGAGCATAAGGAAAAACCTTTTATCTGCTGTGAGTACACCCATGCGATGGGAAATTCCTGCGGGGCAATGCACAAATACACAGACCTTACCGATACCGAACCAAGATATCAGGGTGGTTTTATCTGGGATTATATCGACCAGTCTATTTTGAAAAAAGACCGCTATGGACAGGAATTTCAGGCATACGGTGGAGACTGCGGCGAGCGTCCGACCGACTACAATTTCAGTGGAAATGGGATTTGCTATGGCGGTGAGCGTGATGCTTCTCCGAAAATGCAGGAGGTGAAATTCAACTATCAGAATATCAGTGTGACTTTTGAGGAGCACTCTTTTACGGTTGTAAATAAAAATCTGTTTGCAGATACGAGCGAATATCAATGTATTGTAATTTTACAGAAAAATGGAACAGTAGTGAAAAAACAGAAAATGGATACAAATGTTGCACCGCTTTCGTCCGGCTCTTATGAGATCCCGTTTGTGATCCCGGATGATGCAGAGTACGCAGTGACGGTTTCATTTGTACTGAGAGAAGACACACTCTGGGCAGAAGCCGGACATGAGGTGGCTTTTGGTCAGAAGGTTTATAAAAAAGAAGCACCGTTTGCCGTACCGGAAAAAACATTACAGGTAGTCCGCGGAAAAGTCAATATTGGCGTGAAAGGTGATGATTTTGACTGCCTGTTTTCCCTGTTGAACGGCGGTCTGGTTTCCTACCGCTATGCGGGAAAAGAGATGATCGGAAAAATTCCGATGCCGAACTTCTGGAGAGCGCCGGTGGACAATGACAACGGCAGCATGGCACCGGGACGTTATGCACAGTGGAAGATCGCCAGCATGTACATCAGTCACAGAAATGGCGGCATGTTCGACAATGTGCCGACAACCGTGGAGGAGACAGAGCACAGTGTGACCATCACATACACCTATTATATGCCGACCACTCCGGCATCAAAATGTCAGGTCGCATATACTGTATATGGCGACGGAACCGTTGAGACAAAACTTACCTATGATCCGGTGGAAGGACTGCCGGATATGCCGGAATTTGGCATGATGTTCAAATTAAATGCCGATTATGACAATGTGGAGTGGTATGGCTATGGTCCGCAGGAAACTTATGCAGACCGCAGACATGGGGCAAAACTTGGCATTTACAAAAATAAGGCAGCAGACAATATGGCAAAATACTTAGTTCCGCAGGAGTGCGGCAATAAAGTCGGTGTGCGATATGCAAAAGTGACCGACGACAGAGGAAGAGGGCTGTTATTCTCCGGGGACGAGCTGAGTTTCTCTGCACTTCCGTATACGCCGCATGAACTGGAAAATGCAGCACATCCGTATGAACTGCCACAGGTACATTATACTGTCGTGCGTGTCGCACTGGCGCAGATGGGTGTCGGCGGTGATGACAGCTGGGGTGCATGGGTACACCCGGAATACCATATCGATGTGACAAAACCACTGGAATTTACATTCCGTTTCCGTGGAATATAAGGCAGACAATTGAAAGAAGAGTATGAGGAGTTTCGCAATTATCCAGGAATATAAGGATACAAGAGGAGAGACATAATGAAATTTGTAAAAGGAATGGATTTATCTACTTTATTGGAATTAGAAAAATGTGGTGCGCATTATTATGTGGACGGAATGGAAATGGATATTTTAGACATTATGAAAAAGTATGATGTTGATACGATCCGCATCCGTCTCTGGAACAATCCGTGGTCTGAGAGCGGAGAATCCTATGGCGCAGGAGAAAATGATCTTAAAACAACACTTGCGATCGCAAAGAAAGTAACAGACGCAGGACTGGGCGTTTTACTGAATTTCCATTACAGTGACTTCTGGGCTGATCCGGGCAAACAGATTAAACCAAAGGCATGGGAAGGTTACAGTGTAGAGCAGTTAGAGCAGGCAGTGTACGATTTTACGGTGGATACCATGAAAGTATTTGAGGAGAATGGTATTAACACTACAATGGTTCAGGTTGGAAATGAGCTTTCCAACGGACTGTTATGGCCGGAGGGAAAAGTGCCAAATTATGATAACATTGCAAAGTTTGTCAATGCAGGAATCCGCGGTGTGCGTGCAGTCGACAAAAATGTGCCGGTCATGCTTCATCTTGACAATGGCGGTAACAATGCGCTTTACCGTGAATGGTTTGACGAGTTTACAAAGCGCGGTGAGGATTTCCAGATCATCGGTTTATCTTACTATCCGTTCTGGCATGGCACATTAGATATGCTCACAGACAATATGAACGATATCGCAGAGCGTTATGGCAAAGACCTGATCGTAGCGGAGGTTTCCATGGGGTATACGATGGAAGATTATAAGGATTACGAAAAGCTCTCTGACGAAGAGCGCAAAGGCTATGCAACGAAGCAGGAACTGGTAGAAAAAATCGAATACCCGATGACGGTTCAGGGACAGTATGATTTTATGGAAGATTTCTTAAACCGTATCAGCCACATCAAAGGAAACAGGGGAAAAGGATTTTTCTACTGGGAGCCTGCATGGATTCCGGTTCCGGGTTCCGGCTGGGCAACGGAAGCATCTTTAAAATATATGAACGATAAAGGACCTTGCGGAAATGAATGGGCGAATCAGGCACTCTTTGATTATCAGGGAAATGCACTGCCAACATGGAATCTGATCCGCGATTTTAAACCGGAAGAATCATAAAAAAACCACACTGGGAAAAGAAAATCCCAGTGTGGTTTTTTTGGCATAAATTTCCATTCAGACAAAATTAAGAATTTCATAAACTTTTGTATCTTGCTTTTCCATAAGGACTTCTATATTCTGAAATTATAGAAAAACGTCCGCAGAAAGCGGCATTTTATGGGAGGAACGCATATGAACCGAAGTTTATGGAGAAAGGCGGTGGCACTGACACTTACAGCCGCAATGACGGCAGGGCTCACTGCCTGTGGCGGTGGCGGTAACAGCACATCCGCAGACGGAAAGAAGAGATATTTCAAAGCAGATTATCTGAGTGATCTGCCGGACAGTTTTAATGATACGACAAGTAATATACAGTTTAAGGGAGATGTGATGTATTACACTTCCAGCAATGAGGACTACACAAAATCCGGACTGTATTCGTATAATCTGATAACCGGAGAAAATGCACAGCTTTATGAGCAGGCAGAGAGTGACGGCAGCGGGAACAGCAGCTGGGTGTCAGGATATACCGTGGCAGACAGCGGAGAGGTTTATCTGTTTGTGACGAAGAACCAGATGGATGAGTCGAGTGTCACCGAGGATTATTCGGATGCAACACTGGATGATGTGTTAAGTTATATGGCAGACCAGTGGGGATACAGTGCCGAGGATGCAGAAAAGGACTGGAATGATTATTATGCAAAAAATTATACGGATGAGAACGGCAATGTAAACTATGGCAGATTTCTGCTGGCACAGAATGCGAGATTCATTCAGACTTCTTCCATCCTCAAAGTGGACACATCCGGAAATGTTGTGCTTGAACAGGACATGGATCTCGGAGCAAATGCAGAGAATGTAAGCTGTAACGGGATAGCAGTGGATAAGGAGGAAAACCTTTATCTTGCCCTGAATACCTGGTCCAATAATGACAGTGGCAACAGCGCCAGCTCAGATGAGTATTTTACACTTGTAATAGGAGAGGACGGCAGCCAGAAGGGCAGGATCCCATCGGATGGATATACATCCAGACTGGTCGGGCTTGCGGACGGAACGGTTGCCTCCGTCGGATATGGGGATGCCGGATGTGAGCTGCGACCGTTAGATGTCGGCGCAATGAAAGAACAGACAGACAAGGCAATTGCAGTCCCTTCCGATACAATCTCTGTGTTAGATGAGAAGAATCTGCTGGTCACAGAGGGCAGCAGTGTTTATAAGTACAATCTGGATACGAAGGAAAAAGAGGAATTTTTCAGCTGGATGGACTGTAATATTTCCAGCTCCAGCGTGAGCAGCTACGGAGTCCTGTCCGATGGAAGAATCGCAGCTTATCTTCAGAACTGGAACTCCAACGGAAACCAGACGGAGATCGCACTGATCAAAGAAGTGGATGCCAGTGAAGTGGCAGATACCGTAAATCTCACACTCGCCTGCATGTGGACAGGTTCAGACGTGGAGGAGAAGGTGATCGCATTTAACAAGAGTCAGGATAAGTATCATATCACAATGAAGTCTTATGGAGACGGCGCAGAGGAGTACGAGGATGCAGTGAACAGCTTCAACACGGCAGTGACATCGGATTCCAACATTGATCTGGTACTTTTTAACGATTATTCCCAGGCAATCAATTTTGCATCCAAAGGATTAAATGTGGATCTGTATGGACTGCTGGACAAAGACACGGAACTTTCGAGAGATGATTTCCTTCCAAATGTACTCACTGCATGCGAGTATGATGGAAAACTGGCGATCCTGCCGCAGACCTTTACGTTACAGACGGTGATCGGAAAAGCGGATGATGTCGGAACGACACCGGGATGGACCGTGTCGGATATGAAGGCGCTGCTCGCATCCAAACCGGAAGGAACACAGCTTTTCTGGGGTATGGACCGGACGTCTGCATTGACAGCACTGATGAGTCTCGGCTATAATGATTTTATCAACTGGGAGAATGCAAGCTGTAATTTTGACAGTCAGGAATTTATAGATGTACTGGATTTTGCAAATATGTTCCCGGAAGAGTTTGAATATAGAGATGATATGGAAGACAGCACGGTTCTGCTGAGTCAGGGAAAACAGCTTTTAGATACTTATTATCTCAGTGATTTTGAGCAGGTACAGATGTACCGTGCGATTTTTGGTGGGGCGACAACATTTATCGGTTATCCGACCAGCGAGGGAAACGGAGCAATGCTGAGTCTGAACAATATTATTGGAATTTCCAATAGCTGTAAGGATGTCGATGGTGCATGGCAGTTTTTAAGGACATTTTATCTGCCAAAGAAGAGCAGCGACGGCGACAGTGATTACACTTATGGATTTTCCATTAGAAAAGACGATTTTGAAAAATATTGTCAGAACGCAATGAAAGCAGACTCTGACGGCGGAAGCACCTGGGGCTGGGGGGAATTCGAAGTTGAGATCCAGCCGGCGACACAGGAGGATGTAGATCAGGTAAAAGATCTTGTATACAATACAACCGCTGTTTCCGGTGCCGTTTCCGATGATATCACCAATATCATCAATGAGGAGGCAGCAGCCTATTTCTCAGGACAGAAGTCCGCAGAGGATGTGGCAAAAATTATCCAGAGCAGAATGCAGGTATATTTAAGTGAGACAAAGTAAGAAAAAGGATTTTAGTAAGGTTATAAAAAAACAGAATAAATCATGGTTTCATAGGCTGGTGTCAGGAGCGTTCCTGGCACCGAGCGTTCTGGGAGTACTGTTATTTTTTGTACTCCCATTTCTTGTAGTGATCTATTTTTCCTTTGTGAATAATCCGGTGGCAAAAAAGTTTGTGGGACTGACAAATTACATCAATGTCATTCAAAATGGGGCATTCCGGACAGCAGTTGGAAATACACTATTTTTTTCGGTAGTGGCAGTGCCGCTTGCAGTGATCCTTGGCATGGCACTCGCATTTCTGCTGGATGCAGGCATTCCGTTAAAAAGTGAACTGCGGAGCTGTTTTCTGACACCGCTTATGGTGCCGACAGCGTCTATCGTGCTGATCTGGCAGGTGCTTTTTGATTACAATGGTGTTGTGAATGTGGCAGTGCAGAAGTTCGGCGGAGGGCAGGTGGACTGGCTGAAATCATCCGCAGGTCTTTTCGTTGTCATTCTCCTGTTTTTATGGAAAAACTTAGGATATAATATGATCCTCTTTTTATCTGCCATGGGAAATATCCCGAAGGATATCATTGAAGTAGCAGAGTTAGACGGGGCAAACCGCTGGCAGATTTTTATACATGTAAAATTGCGGTATCTGTCACCGACGATCATGTTTGTGACAATACTTTCCATGATCAATTCGTTTAAGGTATTCCGTGAGATTTATCTTCTGACAGGCGAGTATCCGTACGGTGCACTTTATATGTTGCAGCATTATATGAACAATACGTTTGCTTCGGCAGATTACCAGAAACTTTCCACGGCAGCAATTTATATGTCCTTTGTGATGATCGTCATTATGGGAATTTTATTTTGGGTGGAACATCATTTTGGAAAGGATTTGGAGGAAGAATGAAAAAGAGATCAGAACGAAAAAAATTATGTATCCGCATCTGCCTGACGGTGATCGCTGTGGTTACGGCGCTCATTTTTATCATGCCGATCGTTCTTACCATCAGCAATTCGTTTATGTCGGCAGCGGAGATCACCTCCAACTATGGTTCCATTTTCCAGAAAACGGATACCGGGGGCAAGCAGTACATCTCCCAGACGGTAAACCTCAAATTTATACCGGATATGGTAACTTTCTCACAGTATGCGACCGTGTTATTTAAGAGTCCGGACTATCTGTTGAAGTTTTGGAATTCCGTGATCTTAGTGGTGCCGATCGTGGTATTCCAGCTGGTGGTGGCAGTGCTCGCCGCATATGGCTTCACAAGGACCAGAGGAAAACTTTCCGCAATCGTCTTTTTTGCATATGTGATCTTAATGATGATGCCATATCAGGTTACACTGGTGCCAAATTATCTGGTCTTAAACTGGATGAAGCTTCTGGATACGAACTGGAGTATATGGCTTCCGGGTATTTTTTCCCCGTTTAGTGTGTACCTGATCACAAAGTATATGAGACGAATACCAGTGCCGCTCATCGAGGCGGCGAAGATTGACGGAGCCAATGAGTTTCAGGTTTTTACAAAGATATGTATCCCAATCTGTAAGGGCGTGATCACAACCTGTGCGATCCTGGTATTTATGGATTACTGGAATATGGTGGAACAGCCACTGCTGTTTTTTACCGATACAGATAAATACCCGCTGTCGATTTTTTTGTCAAAGATCAATGCGCAGGAAGTGGGACTGGCATTTGCAGTGGCGACCTTTTACATGATCCCAAGCCTTTTGATTTTCCTGTATGGTGAGGATCAGCTGGTAGAGGGTATCGCTTATCAGGGCGGTGTCAAAGGATAGAAAATGGAGAGTTAAAAAGATGACAGATAGAAAAGATAAAATAAAGAATATCACAATTATATTTTTACTGGTGATGCTGATACTTACCTTTTTTTCCAATACGATTATGAATTATTCGCTTGTGGAGGTCAGCACACAGCAGGTGACAAGCGGTCAGATCACTTCCAAGGTACGTGGAAGTGGTTCTGTGGAGGCGAGTGAGAGTTATTCCGTCACGATCGAGGAGACAAGAAAGATCGCAACGGTCAACGTGAAAAAGGATGCGGAAGTAGCAACCGGAGATTTACTGTTTACCTTAGAGGATACAGACAGTGATGAGTTAGATACTGCAAAGAAGAGTTTAAACGAGGCACAGGCAGCCTATGAATCCGCAGTGCTTACCGCAGGGATCACAGTGGCAGAGCGTCAGAGCATTGAGGCCGGAAAGGGATCAAGCCTCACCCAGAAACAAAATGAGATCGCAGCAGCAAATCAGAGAGTGAAGGATGCGCAGGCTGCAGTGGATGCTGCACAGGCAAGTGTCGATAAGATCAAAGCACAGATCGATGCGGTCAGCAACTCAACAGCAGACACGACTGCAGAGGAAAAGGCAGTGTTAGATGCAGAAAAAAAGAACAGTGAGGCGCAGGACAGCCTGACGAGTGCGGAGAGTGCTTATACACCGGTGAAGAGTGCGTATGATACGGCGCTTTCAGGTCTGCAGAGCGCACAGAGTGCGTATGATGAGGCTGTGGCACTCAAGAACGAAGCACAGGCAAATTACAATAGTGCAGAGAAAGCTTATAATGATGATAAGACTAACAACGATAAAAAAACTGCATGGGATAATGCTAAAACTGCGTTGGATGGAAGTGTCAGCGCAATGAATAAGGCAAAGCGCCAGTTAGATACTGCCCAGTCCACATTTAACACCTGTCAGGCGAACTTAAACAAAGTTCAGGGTTCCTACGATTCTGCCAAGTCCGCAGCAACCGACAGAAAGAATGCTCTGAGCAATGCAAACTACAATCTCTCCGTGAAAAAACTGACTGGCACGAACACCGCGGAAGCAAACAATCTGCAGGCGCAGCTGAACACGGCAACGGCGGCACTGACCGATGCAAACTCAGCATTGACCAATGCAACCAATGATCAGAAAAAAGTGACCGATAAGATCAGTGGCGAGGTGACGATCGCATCTGCCTATAAAACAATGACAGATCTTCAGGAAGAAGTAGCAAAATTACAGGCGAAATCCATCGGAACAGAGATCACATCACCAATATCAGGAACTGTTACTGATATTGCAGTGACAGCAGGAACTACGGTCAACGCCAACGATGTCATGATGACCATTCAGCCGGAAAACAAAGCGTATGTGTTACAGTTCTCTGTGACTGAAAATCAGGCAAAGAAGGTCAGAGTCGGAGATACAGCGGAAATACTGAATAACTGGTACGGAAATGATGTTTCCGCAGTCGTGTCAGCCATCCGCAAAGATCCACAGAACCGCACCAACAGTATTATCATCTGTGAGATGAAAGGGGATGTGTCAGTCGGAGACAGCTATACACTGTCTATCGGGGAGCAGAGCTCCAACTATGACACGATCGTACCGACGAGTGCTATCCGGGAAGATTCCAATGGAAAATTCATTCTGATCATAGAGTCAAAGAGCACACCGCTTGGAAACCGCTACTATGCGAGACGTGTGGATGTGGATGTTATCACATCAGACGATACAAAATCAGCAGTGACCGGAGCTTTGGAAGGATATGAGTATGTGATCACAACGACTACAAAACCGATCAAGGAAAACGAACAGGTACGTCTGGCATCAGAATAAGCAGAAAGGAATGACACATGAAGGTAAAGCAGTACAGAAAAATACTTCTATTAGTGCTGATGATATGTGCTGCCATTCTTTTCGGCTGTGTGGAACGGGCACTCGGCAGACAGCTTTCCACACAGCAGATCGCATCAGAGTGGTCAGCAGAAGACAGTTATGCACAGATTTCCTGCTTTTTTTCCAAAGATGCAGCAGTGACGAAGGACTATGTGATACAGCTGGAACAGAAATTAAAAACTGCATTGCAGGAGGCGTCAGAGGATACATCGGATGTAAACGGAAGAACGCTGGTGGACTGTTACAGCACAAAAGGGGAACTTACCCTTTATTCTGACCGGGCATCCATTACGGCGAGAGCATTCGGTGTTGGAGGAGATTTTTTCACATTTCATCCGCTGAAACTGTTGTCCGGCAGCTATTTTGATGGAGAAGATTTAAACAAAGACGGTGTGGTCATTGATGAAAATGTTGCATGGCAGTTATTTGGTTCCAACAATGTCGCAGGAATGTATGTGGAAATCAACGGAGTACAGTATCCGGTGCGCGGTGTGGTAAAAAGCGATAAGGGATATTTCAGTGATGCGGCGGACGAGGAAGCAGCAACCGTTTATGTCTCTTATGAGATTTTAGAAGGCAGATCAGACAGCAGCACTGGCGGCATGGACAGCGCAGCAGCCAGCACACCGGCAGCAGGCACAACGGGTTCAAAGGGGGGAAGTTACGGACAGTCAGCAGGAACGACGCTTGACAGCTATGAGCTTCTCATCAAAAATCCGGTGCAGAAGTTCGGATTCAATGCATTAAAAGAAGCATTGGGATTGGATAAAAGCAGTTATGAGATCGTTGAAAATTCTTCCCGTTTTGGATTGATGAATCGTTTTACGGTATTAAGAAATTTTGGGATCCGTTCGATGAATACAAAGAATATTGTTTTTCCATATTGGGAAAACCGGGCGAGAGCTTATGAGGATCTTGCAGCGTTGCTGTTGATTCTGGAATTGTTATGTCTGGTCTATCCGGTCATTTTTGCAGCCGGGAAAATACACTGGCTGTGGAAACACAAGACTGAAATCCGACAGAAGCTGGTGCAGTGGATCAAGGTGTTCGTGAAAGAGCTGCGGATCTGGATGAAGCATGTGAAAGCACAAGAACGTCCGGTGAAAAAAAAGTGACATTGGAAAAAATAAAGGAGTGGCGGTATTCAGGACAGAATACCGCCTTGATGTATTTATGAAAAGAATTGTTTTGTTGGTTGGCGGCGTGGAAACGCTTGCCTACTTTTCCATACAGATGGGAAATGAATGGAAGCGCATGGGCTATAATGTGTTTTATTTTGACTTGGAGGATGAGATGAACAGCGCCAAAAAGCTGCGCAGATTTATCAAACCGGGGGAGACAGTGCTTGTCACGTTTAACTTTGAAGGTCTGGAAAAAGAGGCAGGCGTTTACCGTGAAGGCATTGGCTATGTATGGGATGAATATGCAGTTCCGTGTTACAACATCGCCGTCGATCATCCGTATTATTACCATGAGAGACTTGCTGATCTTCCGGAAAAATATTACCACATCAGCATCGACCGGCTGCATGAGGCTTATTTTAAGCATTTCTATCCGGAGTTTACGCACCGTGGATTTCTTCCGCTTGCAGGAAGTAAATTGGAAGAATTATGTAAACTAAATACCGGTAAGGAAGATGGAAAACAATCGGTTGAATATCCGGCAGAACGAATCAGGAAGCCTGTTGAGAAAAAATACAATGTCATTATGACAGGAAACTTTACCCCGACGTCTTTCTGTGAACCATATATCCACTGGATCAATGATGAATATGCAGCCTTTTATCAGGGGATTATCGATGATATCATTGCGCATCCGCATCGCACGGTCGAGGAGGTGGCATTGGAACACTGCGAGCGCGAGATGGGGGAGAATACTTATAAGGATCTCCGCATGGCACTGCACCGCATGATATTTATTGATATCTATGTGCGCAATTACTGGCGCAGGGAGGCGGTAAAAGTGCTGGTGGACGCAGGAATACAGGTGGATGTATTCGGCAAGGGCTGGGATGAACTCACCTGCGGTCACCCGGAAAACATGATCCTGCATCCGCAGACAACCTCAGAGGAGTGTTTAAAAGCAATTGCGGCGTCCAAAATATCATTAAACGTCATGCCATGGTTTAAGGACGGAGCACATGACCGTGTCTTCAATTCAATTTTAAATGGCACTGTCAGCGTGACTGATACGAGCAAATATCTTTGTGGGGAATTAAAAGAAGGACAGGGCGTATGTTATTACGATCTTGCCCATATGGAAAAACTGCCGGAGCTGGTGAGAGATCTGCTGGCGGACGATGCACGCCGGGAGGAAATCGTAAGAGCCGGTATCCCTGTGGTGGAAGAAAAACATACGTGGATCAGGCGGGCACATCAGCTGTTGGAATGGATCGAGGAAGATGCACGCGGGACAGACAGAAAAGATTGAGAGAGAAACGGGAGTAATCGGAGAAAAGCGAAGAATTCCGCATAAAACAGTTGCATTTTGCAGATAATGAGGGTATAATGTCGGAAGAAATTGGCAGTGACGAAAGCTACGACCGCAAAGCTGTTTCAGAGAGCCGGTGGCAGGTGTAAACCGGTGCAGTGAGTAAGGTCTTTCCACTTTCAGAGCCGGTGATGAAAGTCACAAGGTTCGTACCCTGTATCGTACGTTTGAGAGGTCGGAAGAAGATCTGTTCTTTAACATAGAGAAAGAGAGGCAGAGTATTCCGGCAATATGGGTGGCAACGCGGAAGAGAATACAGCCTTTCGTCCCATGTGTTTTGGCACAGGGGCGGAAGGCTTTTGTGTTATAAAAAAGAAAAAGGAGCTTAGAAAAAATGATCGATTTAAAATTTTTAAGAGAAAATCCGGAAATCGTAAAACAGAACATTAAGAACAAATTCCAGGATCAGAAATTACCGTTAGTAGACGAAGTGATCGAGTTAGATGCGAAGGCAAGAGCAACACAGAAAGAGGCAGATGAGCTTCGTGCAAGCCGTAACACCTTATCCAAACAGATCGGACAGTTAATGGGACAGGGCAAGAAAGAAGAAGCAGAGGCAGTAAAGGCACAGGTAAGTGCCAATGCAGCACGCCTTGCTGAGTTAGAGGAAACAGAGAAAGAGTTGCAGGAAAAAGTAACAAAGATCATGATGGTAATCCCAAACATCATCGATCCGTCTGTTCCAATCGGAAAAGATGACAGCTGCAACGTGGAGATTGAAAAATTCGGCGAACCTGTCGTTCCTGATTTTGAAATCCCATATCACACAGATATCATGGATCGTTTTGATGGTATCGACCTTGACGCAGCAGGAAAAGTTGCAGGAAACGGTTTCTATTATTTAATGGGTGATATCGCAAGAATCCATTCCGCAGTGATCTCCTACGCAAGAGATTTCATGATCGACCGTGGATTTACTTACTGTGTACCACCATTCATGATCCGAAGCAACGTTGTAACAGGTGTTATGAGTTTTGACGAGATGGATGCTATGATGTACAAGATCGAGGGAGAGGATCTTTACCTGATCGGAACTTCCGAACATTCCATGATCGGTAAATTCATTGACACGATCAACGATGAAGAAAAATTACCATACACACTGACTTCTTACTCTCCATGTTTCCGTAAGGAAAAAGGAGCACACGGTATCGAGGAACGTGGTGTATACCGTATCCACCAGTTCGAGAAACAGGAAATGATCGTTGTCTGCAAACCGGAAGAATCCAAAATCTGGTATGATAAATTATGGCAGAACACCGTTGACCTGTTTCGCAGCTTAGATATTCCGGTCCGTACATTAGAGTGCTGCTCCGGCGATCTCGCTGACTTAAAAGTAAAATCCTGCGACGTAGAGGCATGGTCTCCAAGACAGAAGAAATACTTCGAAGTTGGAAGCTGCTCAAACTTAGGAGATGCACAGGCAAGACGTTTAAAGATCAGGGTAAAAGGAAAAGACGGAAACAAATATTTTGCACATACCTTAAATAACACAGTTGTTGCTCCACCACGTATGCTGATCGCATTCTTAGAGAACAACTTAAATGAGGACGGTAGCGTCAACATTCCAAAAGCACTTCAGCCATATATGGGTGGAATTGAGAAGATCGTTCCAAAACACTAAGAAGAAATAGAAAAGTAAGAATAAATAAAAAAGTAAGAACAAATAAAAAAGAATGTATCCGGAGGAAATTAATCCGGATGCATTCTTTTTTTTTAAAATTATTTCTCATAAATACAGTGTGTTCCCTGATGCTGCATCAGCCCGCCAAGACATTTTTTGTTGCAGCGGACGCAGCGGTGGATCTGGTCTGCATGACCATCTTTCAGCTTGTTTACCCAGTCAGGATCAGCCAGTAACTGGCGGCTCATGGCAGCACACTGGATGCGACCATCGGCAAGCTGTTTTTCCACAAAATCAGGATCGGTAAGTCCGCCGACACCACAGATCGGAAGATTGGTGTACTGTCTTACCTCATCACAGAATTTTAGGAAACATCCCGGTTCACCAAAATACGGATGGTTTTTCGGTGGAATAGTATTTTCAAGATCAGAATGGTTTGCGAGTGTGACATGGAAGCTTGTAACGCCTGCTTTTTCAAGCATTGGAACAAATACCTTCAGCTCATCCTCGATAACACCTGCATTTCCGTAGTGCGGATTCTCCTGACGGACGGCAAGCTTGTAATCGATTGGCATATCCGGCAGTTTTTCGCGGACGGCAGAAACAGCCTCCACTGCAAAACGGGCACGGTTTTCGGCAGTTCCGCCGTATTCATCGGTGCGGTGGTTGTAAATGGAAGAACTGAAACTTCCACACATACGGTCACCGTGGATCTGGATCATATCAAATCCTGCTTTTTTTGCGAGAACAGCGGCAGTGCCGAAAGCAGAGGTGATCTCTTTTACTTTTTTGTGAGGCATATTCGTAATATATGGAGCAACCTCATTATTTAAAAGAGGGCGGAGTTCCTGCATGCTGATCCGTTTTGTGAGCACGCCCGGAACATATTTTAACATGGCTTTGATATTGGAATCGGACTGATGAAGCTGGGCGCATACCTTACAGTCATTGTCATGGGCGATCCCGATCACTTTTTCATAGAATGCAAAGCCTTTTTTGTCAAAAAGTGATTTTCCGAAATGACTTTTTCCAACCGGAACGTCTCCGACAATGATCATAGCGCAGCCACCAGCTGCGATCCGGCGTATTTTTTCAAAGTAATCTTCATCCGATAAACCGAATGTTGTAGGGGCAAAAATAATGCGGTTTTTTAAGGTTAATCCTCCATAATTGAAGGGAGTCTGAATTGTTTCGTACATAATCTCACACTTTCTGAATTGATATTTTACACAACAGATTTAAAAGGAGCTGCTGCTCCTCATTGGTAAGACCGGTCAATTTGGTGGCATCCCAGTCGAAAAGTACCTGATGGCAGACATCAAAAGCCTGTTTTCCAAGAGGGGTTAAGGTTAGCCGGTAACTGCGGCCGGATTTCTTTTCTTTGATCAGAAAACCATCTTCTGCAAGTTTCGCAACGGAGCGCTGCGAATGTCCCCAGTCCAGTTTTAAGGCGCTGGTCAGTTCTGATGGGGTACACTCAGGATGTTTGCCCACATAAATGATAAAGTACATCTGACCAAAGTTAAGACCTAACTCATGGAGCTTTTCTGTTGTGTAAGCAGCAAATTCTTTATATAGTTCAGTTGTATAGTAGGAAAGAGTTGATATTAGCATAAATCCTCCTTACATCGCAAAGCGAAATCCAATTTTCATATCGAAAACTGAGTATTTACGTTTCCAACTGCACACAGTATAAAACCAATACTTGACTTTGTCAAGTAAAAAAATAAAAAAAGTTGTATGAGTTTTTGACCGGATGACTTGTAATCTTTTATCATTCGGGTGAAAACCCATACAACCGTTCCTGCTTATTCAGAAATATGATTTTCGCGCATATATTCACCAATTTTTTTATCACAGGCAAGAATGTGGTTTGCAAGCCAGTTCAGTAAAAACTGGATCAGATCAAGAAGATATACCTGCTGGTTGTCATCCAGATCCTCCATTTCATCCAGATCGATATTTACAAGACGGTCTACAAATGCAGCGTGTGCCCGTTTCTGTGAAGGAAGTTCAGGATAATGGATGCGCTCCATCAGAGCCTCTTCCTCGCTGAAATGTAATTCCGTATAATCTCTCAGTTCTGCCAGCAGACGCATGATCTCATCGTATTTATCATGTAAAAGCTGGTCGTGGATGAGGTCATTGGTATCACTGATGATCTCAAACAGCTTGCGGTGCTCATCATCGACAAATGTGATGCCGGTTTTGTATTTGTCCGTGAATGCAAATGGATCCTCTGTAGATTCTTCCGTAGGGATCATTTTCCCGATCATCATATCGCTGCTTAAAATATGATGATAAAGCCAGTGCACGAGGTAAGTAAGAAGTTCATTTAACGATCTCTTGGCATTGCGTGGTGATGTGGTATCCAGTTTAAATTCGTTGATCGTCTTTGCAAATGCAGCGTGTTCTGTCTTCTGGAGAGGAAGCTCAGGATCATGGATACTCTCCATATAAGCCTCCTCATGAGCAAGGTGCGTAGCTGCGTAATCTTTCAGGTTTGCGATCAGGCTTTGACCGATGGCTGTCACATCCTCTGTTTTCTCAACTAATTCGAATGCTTCATTTATCATCTGGAACAGACGCTTGTGTTCTTCATCGATTGCATCAATATGAAGCATACAGTCTTCTGTAAATTCGTACATAAAATCCTCCTTTTGTGTGTCATAAATCCAGAGCGCTTACGGAAAAGCGCAGTGGAATGTCTTCCGTGTTGCTACATTTATGTCACCATCATAGCATATGCTGGAAGAAAATTACAGTTGTTTTCGTGAAAATTATGCCATACTTTTACAGGTACTGCGGATGAAATTTGCAATAATCCTTTTCATCGATTCAAATTATGATATAATTTTTCTGAAATGTTGACAGATATACATTTTTATTTTTCTAAAATGTTGATAATATACATTAAAAAGTATTATTTATGTTGACCAGAGGTGCCTTATGTTAAAAAGAAAAGCAACAGATTTTATGAAAAACTGGATAAACACAAAGGATAAGAAGTGCCTTGTCGTTCAGGGTGCCAGACAAACAGGAAAGACATATACCGTTGAACGTTTTGCCGAAGAAAATTATGAAGAACTGGTTGAAATTAATTTTAAACAGATGCCTTCTGCGATGGAGATATTTTCTGGAGATCTTACCGTAGATGCTATGGTTATGGGTATGCGGTTCCGCTTCCCTGAAAAGAAAATTATTCCTGGAAAAACATTGATTTTTCTGGATGAAATTCAGGAATGTCAGGAAGCGGTCACATCTCTTAAATTTTGGGCGATAGATAATAAATATGATGTAATTGTATCTGGCTCACTTCCTGGGATCGACTACAAACGTGCCTCTTCTTATCCGGTTGGATATGTTGATTATTTGAAAATGTATGGGATTGATTTTGAAGAGTTTCTGTGGGGAATGGGAATATCCGGGGATATGATAGAAAATCTCTGTGGTTATCTGCGTTCTAAAACGATTGTGCCTGAAGCAATTCATTCGCAAATGATGAATTATTACAGACAGTACATTGCAATAGGTGGTATGCCAGAGGCAGTACAGAAATATATAGACACAAAAGATTTTAGGGAAATTGACAGGATACAGCGCAGCCTCTTACAGGGATACCAGTATGACATAGCACATTATGCAACAGCTGAGGAAAAGGTAAAAGCAGAAAAGTGTTATCTTTCTCTTGCAAAACAGTTACTGGATAAGGAAAACCATAAATTTCAATATAAAGAGGTCGAGCATGGTGGTCGGGCACAAAAATATTTTTCAAGTATTGAGTGGCTGCTTCGTGCGGATATGGTGCATTTATGCAAACTGGTAACAGATGTCAGATTTGATCTGGATGACTATGCAAGAGATGACTTTTTCAGGGCATACACAACGGATTTATCTCTTTTGATGGCGATGAAAGATTTTTCATTAAAGCAACATATCGTAGAAAATACGTTATTCGGAAACTCAAAAGGCGGTATATATGAATGTGCCATAGCAGATGCACTTTACAAGAAAGGATATCCGTTATATTTCTATAAAAATGAGACAACCAAGAGAAAAATTGATGTTATGATCCAAAAAGATGGTGTGGTAGTTCCGATTGAGGTTAAAAGTGGAAATACGCGGGCTAATTCCTTAAAATCTATTTTGAAAACGAATGCAGATATTCCTTATGGATACAAGTTTGTTGATGGTAATATAGGTGTAAGTGATGATGGTATCATTACATTACCGTTATATATGATCGCGTTTATTTAAAGTATTATTTTTTTGACTTTGTGATATAATGAGCGCAAGTGAGAAGAATGCATTTATGCATTCGGCGAACGGCGAATGTCGATCATGTGCTGCTTTTGCACATGATATAATATTTTTAAAAGCTGTACCATTAAGCGTTTCGGACGTTTGCGAGAAGATGTTTACATCACTTGGCGTAATGGCAAGGCTTTTTCTTTTCCATTTATATTTTTTTAAAATATTATCACTGGATTCCCATAATACATTGTAGCTGTAGTTCCCGGTTATTACTTGGTATGTTATAATACTTCCGCAAGCTTCTGACGCTCCTTATATGCTGTAGTTCCCGGTTATTACTTGGTATGTTATAATGGACAGTACGCAGATGCAGGCGCGCTTATGGCTGTAGTTCCCGGTTATTACTTGGTATGTTATAATGTTAAAAGCACTGCTGATAGTGCTAGTTCTGCTGTAGTTCCCGGTTATTACTTGGTATGTTATAATCTTTCTTTGAACGTACTAAATAACGTTTTGGCTGTAGTTCCCGGTTATTACTTGGTATGTTATAATCAGGATTTTTCTCTTTTTTTCTGCCGTTACGCTGTAGTTCCCGGTTATTACTTGGTATGTTATAATAATGAATACTTTCAGTATAGAAAATCAGGTGCTGTAGTTCCCGGTTATTACTTGGTATGTTATAATTTATTGCTATTTGTGAACCATTAAAAAGTGCTGTAGTTCCCGGTTATTACTTGGTATGTTATAATCGTACAAAGGTACAATGGGAAGTATTCAAGGCTGTAGTTCCCGGTTATTACTTGGTATGTTATAATCGTAAATTGGTGTATCTCTCTGTTTTGCGGCTGTAGTTCCCGGTTATTACTTGGTATGTTATAATTCCCACTCGTTACCATTATCATCCGCCACCGCTGTAGTTCCCGGTTATTACTTGGTATGTTATAATAATAAACTATTTAAGTCTTTAAAGAATTTAGCTGTAGTTCCCGGTTATTACTTGGTATGTTATAATGTCACCGGGAGAAAAATACTCCAACAGCTTGCTGTAGTTCCCGGTTATTACTTGGTATGTTATAATAAAAATAGCGTGTTGTTGCTTGCGACTTCAGCTGTAGTTCCCGGTTATTACTTGGTATGTTATAATCCGCCATGAGTGTACGAGCGAGCTTTCTCAGCTGTAGTTCCCGGTTATTACTTGGTATGTTATAATAAGCCGATAGCTATTCGCAAAACATCTCATGCTGTAGTTCCCGGTTATTACTTGGTATGTTATAATATGAAAAGAGATTGGTTGATACATCAGTGTGCTGTAGTTCCCGGTTATTACTTGGTATGTTATAATTTTTCCCTTTCGGAAACGTCCTGAACAACAGCTGTAGTTCCCGGTTATTACTTGGTATGTTATAATTAAAGTTGAAAATCATAAACTTTACTTTAGCTGTAGTTCCCGGTTATTACTTGGTATGTTATAATTTGTTCCATTGATAAAGACGTTACGTTAAGGCTGTAGTTCCCGGTTATTACTTGGTATGTTATAATATGTTTAATACTTCATTCTTTCTATACGATGCTGTAGTTCCCGGTTATTACTTGGTATGTTATAATAGGGAACGGTAAACCCTGCATAATCCCAGTGATTATGCAGGGTTTTATCTTTCAAAAAACAAGTAAAAAGTGATTCTAATAGATGAAAAAAACTCATTTTAAGTTTTTGCATCGTAAAAGAAGCCTGCTCATTCGTGAATCACTTCTTTACGCTGCAAAGCAGCAAGTGTTTTACTGCCGAATGAACAATAACTTACTTTACGTAATATCTATAAAAATATCTGCCCAATAAAGTTATTTATATCATATCATGGATACTATAAATAAATCCTATTTGATGCATATTCATAGTTTTCAGTCAAATGAAGTAATTAATACAGGTGGGATATATTTGCACATAAGAAAGATGAGCAAATAGCATAAAAAATTCTGATCGGACAGAAGAAGATTTAAGTGAAGCAGGACAATGGATCAAAGCATACTTCAAAAATAATAGTTACATTAAGGAAAACAACAAGAGAAGTTGCCAACGATTACTTGAACAATCAAAAACCTTTATTTCCCAAAGCAGATCACGGATGCAAAAAACGTCTGATCCTTCCAGTCAAAGCGGCAGGTACCATGATATTTTGAAGCAATTGTCCGGACGGAAACAGTACCTAATCCCTTGCCGGCATGCTTGGAGGATAAGAAAGTTCCATCCGGATCCTGCATAATTTTACCATCAAAAGTATTGTCGATCGCAATACAAAGAGAACCTTTTTCATAAACTGCCCGGACAAAGATGCTTCGGGCAGTTGTCTTAGAAGCCACACAGGCATCCACTGCATTTTCAAGCAGATTTCCAAAAAGAACAGAAAGATCATGGTCCTCAACCGGACAGGATGCCGGAATATTTGCGACCACAGAATAAGCAATGCCAAGACGCTCTGCTTCCTGTGCATAATGGGACAGAACGATATTTGCATCGATATTTTCACAGAACGTGATCAGGGAATGATCCGGTAACTGCTTACAATACTGTTCCAGATAGGAAGCTAAGGATTCATAATCTTTTTTCTCCAGATAAGCCTGCATAACAGACAGATGATGATGCAGATCATGTTTTGCACGGCGGGCATCCTCAATTCTTTCCTGAAGCTTTTCATACTGGACAGTCTGTAATTCCAGTTGATGATTTTGCTGCTGCAGCTTTAAGATCTGTTCCTGATTTACGATCAATCTGGCAACGATGGAGTAGATAAGAAGTGCTCCGGCATTGACAAAGACAGATACAATGATGTTTTGGGGGTTCAGTGCGATCTCAAGCCCGGATAAAGTCGAATTGCCATAGACCATATAATACCAGATCAGATAAAAGGTTGCAGGGATCAGCCAGAGATAACGCCACTCATGAAAAGACTGTGAGCAGGAAATCGCAGGAGTGATCACTTTTTTCAGAAAAATAAAGACCGGTATTAAAATAAAAATTTCAACGATCACCATAAACAAAGACATTGAATAACGGTAAGGCAAAAGAGCAAAATCCGGGAAGAACTGCCCTTCCAGACACTTTGCGGTAATGACGACCAGATTGGCAATATTAGAAATCATAAGCAGTACGAATAAAAGCTGGCCTGGGGATTTCCTGATGACAGTAAAGTAAAAAAATGCATAAGAAAGCGTACTGATCAAAGACAATACGGCAGAGATATTCCCGGTTGAAAAACAGGCGAGAAGTCCGAACAGAATCTGAAGAAACGTGAGGACTACAATCAACAGTCCGGTTTTCGTGCGTGAAAAACGGAGATCATCCCGGAACGGATATAATGCAAATATCAAAAATGGAAAAAAGTTCAGCAGGGAATACAGGCAGATTTCAAAAACGCGGGAAAGCGGTGGAAGCATTATGACATCTCCTTTCTGATCTTATCAAAGCAAAACGATGAGTAAGCACACAGTACATCAGCGGACTTCCGGCGGCTGATCGGGATCAGTGAGCCATCAGACATGGAAAATACCGTACCGGACTGACCGCACACTTCATAAAAATTAACGATGATCCCTTTGCATGGACTATAGAAATAGGAATAGTGGCACAGAAGCTGTTCAATCTCCTGAAAGGGTACACGCAGAGTGATCGTTTCATCCTTTTTGCAATGCAAAGTTACCCGGTGAGAGGCGTAATCTGCGTAAATAATGCTGCGTAAAAGTACTTTTTCCCCATTCGGAAGAAGGACGGTACGTGAAACTTCAAGATTTTGCTGACCGATCCGGTCAAGCATTGCAAGAACCTGTTGCTTCAAAAAAGGTTTGCAAAGATAATAACAGGCATTCACCTCATAACTTTCACTTGCGAATTCATTGCTTGTAGTGGCAAATACAAGGCAGACATTCGGATCCGTTTCCCGTATGACCCGTGCGATCTCAATCCCTGTTAACTGTTCCATATAAATATCAAGAACGATCAGATCGAAAGTATCTGCACTCCAGTGCTGTAAAAAATCTTCTCCATTATGAAATTCTGTAATGACAGAGTCCGTATCTAATGCCTCTGCAAGAAACTGATGCATAATACTTAAATCATTAGGACAGTCGTCAACCAGTGCAATCCTCATGGCAAATTCCTCTTTCGTAAAAATAATCTGACTTCATAATAGATGAATTCCGGATAAAAAACAAGAAACAGCAGCAAAAAAACCGCTTGAGCCGGAAATTAACCGCTTGAGCCGGACAGATTGAAGAAAGCTGTTTTTGCAGATAAAATAGGGTTATATGTATTTTTACGAATATATTCAAATAAATTACAGTAAAGGAAAGTATTGGGTATGAAAGAGAAAATTAAGTATGCTGGAGCAATGCTCATCTGTTTTATCGCAGTGTTATTCATACGGATGCCGGTTATGGCAGATGACGGAGTTCCGGAGACAGCATGGCGGGACAATGCGGCAACAGATTTTGCAGGAGGAAGCGGTACGGAAGCAGATCCATATCAGATCACAGACGGAGCACAGCTTGCTAAAATTGCAAAAGATGTGGAAAATGGAACAGTATATAAGGATGCGTATTTCAGATTGGAAAATGATATCGATCTGTCTGCACACAGATGGAATCCAATCGGCGTATATAAGTGGTATGAGGGCGGAGCAACCGAGGATAGAATGTTTGCCGGTTTTCTGGATGGAAACGGAAAGACGATCACAGGTCTTATTGTAGATGAACGTACAGAAAAAAACAGAGCGGGCCTTTTTGGGCAAATAGCATATACTGGAGCTGCAACGAATGTTGGAGTGAAAGATCTCAACATTGTGGATGCCAGAATTTATGCAACGAATGAAGGAATGGAAAAAAATAGTTCTGCCATTTTAGCCGGATTTGTAATGGCAAATTCTGGTCATACGATCCGTTTTGATGATATTTCCGTATCCGGAACAATTGTAAATACAAAAGTAGGAGATAATTCAATGATGTCAGGCGGACTGTTCGGAGAGGCAAATCGTGTAACGGCAGATCACTGCAGGGCAGACGTTACGATCGAAGGCGGTGATAATACAGGTGGCTTTGTGGGACTGGATGGCAGTTCCACTTATACGAATTGCAAAGTAACCGGAAAAGTCACAGGATTATGGGCAATCGGAGGCTTTGTGGGATATGCATGGGAAGCTGAATCAGCTACAATGAGTACTTACGACAATTGCATTGCAAAAGTTGATGTTGTCGCAAATGAATGGCGCGCCGGAGGATTTGCGGGATACATGCAGAAGGGAAAGTCTTCTTCCTGTGCCGCACTCGGTGATGTGACAAGTTCAGTAACCGGATTCAATCCGAAAGTGGGAGGATTTGCAGGAGAAATCGGAGACAAAAATGTGACAGGTGGTGCGATACTGGAGAAATGCTATGCTGCCGGAAAAGTGACAGCAGCCAGTCCTGACTATAAAGCCGGAGGATTTGTTGGAACACATACAGAAGGCACTTATACAGACTGTTCCTTTGACAGCGAGAAAAATCCTGGCCTGGCAGCATACGGTGAGGGTGACGAAACTGCTGTTCCGGTAGTAGCAGGAACAACGATTGAAGTTTCTGGAAATCTGTGTAAGAATATTTATGGTGGTCATACACTGTCTAAGGTTGATGCGAAAGAGGCAACTCAGACGACAGATGGAAATATAGAGTATTGGATTTGTACAAAGTGTGGCAGTTATTTCAGTGATGCAGGTGGAACGACTGCGATTAAAGCGGCGGATGTTGTGATACCAAAAAAAGCAGCAGAGACTCCGGAGGGAGAAATCAAAACTCCTTATGCGATCACGGAAGGAACAGGAAG